>PVBE010027725.1_pt1 | contig 19274 bp, 17 predicted proteins | sample 1631181 | NCBI WGS metagenome assembly PVBE01 (sample SAMN08397723, study PRJNA350692) | Marine metagenome, whole genome shotgun sequencing project. | isolation source: water | place: Pacific Ocean | collected 2012-04 | reverse complement strand
GGCATGTGTTACGTGGATAATGCGGTCTTGCTCACCCTAAAAAAAGTATCGATTTTCCTTTCAAAATCTTTCTATTTAAGGTTGTTGATAAAATTGGAACCAATTTAGAGTTACAATCGTTTGGTCATTTAGTATTTTGAAGACATCAGACAATTACAAAATGGTCTCATTTAAGAGATTGATCACCAAATCTATCATTATAATTTTTTTCAAATTCAGACCTGAGTGTTTAATAACAACAGCCCAATTCAAGTGCCGATATAAGACTATTCCGGTATATGGCTACTGCTCACTTCGGAAGGTTCCCTGTGCAGATTTTTGTTGGATCTCAATAAATTCCTTTGCGTGACGTGCAAGATCGTAACTATCTTCCCATAGGTTTCTCCATATGCCTAGAATATTAGATAGATCAGGAGCGACAATTTCTGAGGAAAAAGATTCGAACGTGATTGGTCCACTATATCCAATATTAGCCAGGGCTATAAAAATTTCTCTGAAATCTATATTGCCTGTTCCTAAATATCCTCGATGAGATTCTCCGATATGGAAGTATCCGAGACGCTCGGCACATCCCCTGATGGCATTGCCTAATCCGCTTTCTTCGATGTTCATATGATATGAATCAAGGTGAACAGAAACATTGTCAGAACCGATAAGTTTTAGCATTTCCATTGCCTCAGCTCCTGTGTTAAGCAGGTTTGTTTCATAGCGGTTAACAACCTCGATCCCGATAGCAATCTCCGCTGTTTTGGCTTTTTCAGCGATGCGGTATAGTACTTCGGCAGAATTATTAATTCCTCGATCTGTTTTCGGGTACATGTACTTAGTTAAAGCGGAATATAGAATTCCGCACATATGGGTTCCGCCAATGTCGCGAGTAACATTGAGCGCATCAATAAGCATGCTTTCCCCTCGTGCTACAACTTCTGGGTCTTCGCTGGAAATGTCAGCATGACGGGGAAGCCCAAGAGAAACTGTTGCACCAAGGTCATTTTCTTTCAATTGAGTATGCGTGAACTTAACATCTATGCTCGAAGGATCTAAAGCTGGAATTTCTATGTAATCATATCCCAGTTCTGCAGTCTTAGTGATGGCAGTTCTGCATTCTTCGTGACTCCAACCTCCAACCCAAACAAGTGCGTGTACTCCTAATTTGCTCATATTTTCCACATAACTTATTTTCCCTTTCTGGAAGGGTTTTGTGTAGTTATAACAAGTATAATAATTATTGTGTATTTATCTAAGTCAAAAAATTCCCTTTTTCAATTGTTTTATTGTAATCCAGAGAAAGCGTATCTTCTTGAAAATATTTGCTCAGAGATCCCAGTGAAAAGCGATTCGCGGACACAAATCTCGTCAGACCTTGAGAATCCTCCATACTGAAGCAGCTTACCCCGGAATTGCACAGTATTTGAAAATAATGGCTTTTTCTAAAGGAATGAGTAAGTTTTGAAGTAAAGGCCTGCAAAAAGCAAAGGATTGTTGTCATTCTCATATGCAGAATAATTATCATTTCACCGTAGATTTTGATTTGAATATCTTTCAGCTGAAAAAATTCAACAATCGTCTGTTGACATCGTTGGCTTTTTCCATCTGAACCATGTGCCCAGCGGAGTCAATAATCTCTAATTCAACGGAAAATCCGCCGGAAGCAGAAAAATTTCTGGCGTGTGCAACTGGAATGATGCTGTCTTGCTCGCCCCAAACAACTAGTGTTGTTTTTCCGGTAGCCACCAGCTTATCGCTAAGGTTGGTTTTTGAGTCTGAGAGGAGCATTGCCGATAGGGTCCGCAGTACGGTATCCACTCCATCGAGACGTTTATATTTTAGGACATCATCCACAAGTTGTCGGTTGACCAACGACTCATCTGCAAACAATTGTTGAAGCACTGGTTTGAGTTCCCGGTGTGATTGTGCATCGACAAATCCCTGTAGGTAATCACGATTGATTTCCGGCCCCAACCCTGAACTACAAATGAGTCCGAGCGAGTCCACACTTTCCGGATGTTTTACTACCATTTGCATGGCGATGGCCCCACCCATCGAGTGTCCGACTATATTTGCCGACGGCACACCGACAGCCTCCAAAAATTTGCAGACAAACTTTGCTAATCCGGAAATTGAAGGTTCCGGAATAGTTTTTCCTGATTCACCATGTCCCGGAAGGTCCAAGGCCAGTACCCGGTGCTTCTCTGCAAGTGCATCAAGATTAAACAACCAATTGTCCAAATCTCCTCCAAAACCGTGCAGTAGCAGCACCACTGAATCATCCGAGCCACGATCGGCATAACGCACACGAAGCCCGTCCACTTCCGTAAACAGATATTGCGGAATAATTTCTTGAGTATCGTCTTCTCCGGAATCTGGAATTTTGTATGCCTCAATAAAAGTCTCGATTTCCGCATCCAAGACCGATGAGCCGGCTAAGACACCAAGCAAAGATTTGACAGGGTAAATCGTTGCATTCTCCGCAAGACAACGTCTCAACAGACCCGCATCAGGTGCTTCAACAACACCGGTAATCTTATCAGTTTCGACCTCGATGATCTCATCACCCACCGATATTTCCGCGCCTTCCTTAACAAGCCACCTCATGACCTGCCCTTCTTCCATTGTCAGTCCCCATTTTGGCATAACAATGGGGATAATGTTTTCTTTCATAACTTTTCCTATTCAAGTGTTTTGCGAACCGCTGTAGCAACGCTTTCGGGGCTGGGAATATAAAGATCTTCCAGCGGTGATGCAAATGGAACCGGTGTATGGGGTGCCGTTACCATCTCAATTTGTGCTTTGAGTGATTTGAAAGCCTGTAGGGCAACTTGTGCCGAAACATCTGTAGCAATGCTGCACCGCGGATTTGCTTCGTCAACGACTACTAAACGCCCAGTGTTTTCAACACTTTCGAGTACTGTCTCCATGTCTATTGGCGATAATGTGCGCAGATCAATCACTTCACATTCGACACCTTCTTTAGCTAAGATATCCGCCGCTGCCATTGCTCTTCCAACCATCATTCCGTATGCCACAATAGTTGCATCTCCGCCATCCCGCAACACGTTGGCTTCCGCAAAAGGGATCACATAAGATTCCTCTGAAACTTCGCCTTCTATTCCATACAGAGATTTATGTTCGCAAAAAATAACAGGATCATTATCTCTGATGGACTGGATTAACAGTCCCTTTGCATCATACGGATTGGATGGACAAACGACCTTTAGCCCTGGTATGTGGGTAAAAATTGGTGTTAACATTTGAGAATGTTGTGCTGCAGCTCTAATCCCAGCACCAACCATAGTACGAATGACAACTGGTGTTTCTGCTTTACCGCCAAACATATACTTGAATTTTGCAGCTTGATTATAAATTTGATCGAAACAAACTCCCATGAAATCAACAAACATCAACTCCGCCACCGGTCTCATTCCGCAGGCAGCCGCACCAATTGCTGCCCCGACATAAGCTGATTCGGAAAGCGGGGTATCCATGATCTGGTTTCCGTGTTTTCCAAAGAGCCCTTTAGTGACACCCATAGGTCCCCCCCAAGCATCGTCTTCGCCTGGACTTCCGGTGCCACCGATGCTATCCTCGCCCATTACTATCACTGACGGATCGCGCGTCATTTCCTGATCAAGGGCTTCGTTAATTGCTTCTTTGAATGAAATAGTTCTTGCCATTGTTCCTCTTCGTTTTATGGTAGTCCGTGTTAAATCGGAGCCTTAATAGTTGACATAAACATCAGTAAGTAAATCAGCTTCGGTCGGCAATTCTGCCGCTTTTGCTGTAGAAACCGCATCTTCGATGAGACTCAAAACATCCGTATCACATGCCTCTAAATCCACTTGAGATAGGACTCCGGAAGCAGTAACCGTTTTGCTGAAAGACTTGAGGCAATCGCGGTTAGCGCGAATATCATCAACTTCGCCTGATGCACGGTAAGTTTGTGCATCGCCCTCAAAGTGTCCGAAAAAGCGGATCATTTTGCATTCCAATAATGACGGGCCACCGCCTTCTCGGGCGCGTCGAATTATTTCTCCTGCAGCTTCATAAACGGCAAAAAAATCAGTGCTGTCCACTGTGACCCCCGGCATTCCAAAACCGGAAGCACGGTCCATATAACTATCGCAGGCCACAGCCCAATCTACCGAAGTGGATTCGGCATAACCGTTGTTTTCCACAACAAAAACCACCGGCAAATTCCAAATCGATGCCAGGTTCAGGCTTTCCAAAAAAGTGCCTTGATTAGAAGCTCCATCACCGACGAAACTGATAGCAATATCGCCGTTGTCCCGATATTTTGCGGCAAGTGCGGCTCCACAGGCCAACGGTGCTCCTGCACCTAGAATTCCGTTTGCGCCCATCATGCCTTTATCCAAATCGGCAATATGCATCGAGCCGCCTTTTCCAGCGCAAACTCCGGATTTTTTGCCAAAAATTTCAGCCATCATTCCCTTTACGTCCACGCCTTTTGCAATGCAATGGCCGTGTCCGCGGTGTGTACTAGCTATGCGGTCTTCTTGACGCAAGTGTGTCATAATACCGGCGGCAGAAGCCTCTTCTCCGGCGTACAAGTGGACGAATCCGGGAATATCACCTCGAGAAAACTCAACATGCAACCGCTCCTCAAATTCGCGGATGGTGCGCATGGTCTGATAAACTTGCAGGAGTTCATCCTTGTTCAATGGGAACGGGTTTTCATTCATAGTGTCTCCATGTTTAACTTAGTGGTATATCAAGGGTTGCTCCGACCAAAAGCCGTTGCTCCCCGGTGTAACACATACATGCGCCTACATCTACTGTACGGAAAGCTTTTTCATGCAATGAGACTTGCACGATATCTTCCGTACCAAATTCAAGCTCACGCTCTCCGTCCAAAGCAATCGTTCCGGCGGATTGCTGTAAAGTAACCGGTATTCCAGCTTCAAGTTTCTGCCATGATTGTACTCCTACTGAACGGATGAGTCCGGGAGCAATCGGAACTAGTAATGCGGTTTTTGCCTGTTCTGGAACAGCCAGTGAAACATGCAAGCCTCCTGAATCATTGCGGCCAATCGGTTCTAACAATCCGGCAATTGCCGACATACCGATCACTTCAGGGTCGGAAAACGTCACAAAGAGTTCACGCAAATTTTCTGTACGCCAAAGCGCTCTCGCTCCAATGTAGCGTTCTGTTGAAACCACAACGTCCACCAAAGCAATGTCACTGCGTTCTCCGCCGTTGATTTCCACTCGTAACAACTTGTTCGGAGCAAAAGCAAGACTTTCCGGTATGCGGCCTAAGGAGGCCAAGCCTACGGCCAGTCCGGTTATTGTAGGTTCGCGATGTTCAGGGAAAGCGTTATTTGTGCCGGTAGAAATTCCGGCAATTGGCACTTGTCCGCAAACTTTTACGACGGCCCGATGAGTGCCATCGCCGCCAAGGACGACAATCACTTTGACTCCGGAAGCGACCATAGCTTGAGTTGCCGCAAAAGTATCGTCAACAGTTCCGGAAATCGGTGTGTCCGTCATTTCAAGTTTCGGGAAACAATTATCGCCGAGTTTTTGCTCACGTTGCAAGCCGCGTTTGAGCAAACTACGGATACCGCCGTTTTCCGGCATCATCAACACCCGCTTCACACCACAAGCCCACATAGCGGCCAGAACACGCATGACGATATTTGCACGATCCGCAACCTGTAAACTGGTTGCATTAGCAATCACGCGCCGGATGTCCCGCGCTGAAACCGGATTAGCCACGAGACCAACACTTATTGCTGAAGGATTTTTACTCAAAGATACCTGTTTTCTGCCGTAGTATACAGGTGAAGGTTGATGGTTAATAACCAGAGTGTACAGCGTTCAAACTGCAAACCGAAAATCGAAAAAACAACAAAAGTTAACCCCGATGAATCGTTTCGATGGATTTATAAAATATAACCCACCTAATGAATTTTGTAGATATCCTCGCATCGACTTATTTTGGAAAAAACTAAAAACAGCAGAATCAAGTTGCTGAAATGAAAATCTAATTTATTTATAATTTCAGCACAAAAATCTTATTTCATGGCGGGCTTCCTGTAACGAGTTTTCTTTGTCTTGTTAGTGTTGTGGAGATTACAATACTCTGGAATTTTTTGTCAAGTCTTAATGTCCGATTATTTGGAATACAGATGCACAAAAGTCCTGAATTTGCAAGACTTACAAGAATCATTTTTCTCAAATATCATGCTATTTATAATCAAAGAGAATTTATGTGATAAACGTTTTCTTGTACTGTTTTGCTGCTAAAGCAAATGATCTTGGACATTTGCGTAAAGTTTCCCGCTTCAGTAAAGGTCCCATCCATCAGAATTACTGTTCATCTGCCAAAGAATTAAAGACTTTCTGATCTAGTAGCTTGATTGTAATTAGGTGATTTTACTTTTATTGGCATGGCATATTAGAAATGCGAAATTACAGGGTTTTATGGCTTTAGAAAGAAGAATACTGTATTATAACATGCCTGAATAAAGATATATGCTATTGATATTATTAATTTATAACTATTTATTAGGGTCAACTACGTATTCTTTCCCCGCTTAAGGAATCGAAGAAATATATTTTGGCTTTGTCAAGTTTGATCTTGACCGGGAGATCGAGGTTACTTTCAAAATCTTTGTCTTCATTGATTGTGACAAAATTGGAACCCATTTTTGAGGTAACAATGGTCTGATCACCAGTCAGTTCGATGGAATAGAGTGTGGCTTCGAGGTGGGAAGTCCCTTTTTGTACGATTTCCATGTCTTCAGGGCGAATACCAAGGATTACATCCTTTTTAGAATCTTTTTCAACATTATTAATAAGACATCCTTCGGTGAAAAAATTCCCGCTCTCTATTTCGCCATGGATCAAATTCATTGGAGGCGAACCGATGAATCCTGCCACAAAAAGATTATCAGGATCATTGTAGATGTTTTTGGGACTGTCAATTTGCTGAAGCACTCCCTCATTCATGATTGCCACCCGTGAGGCCAAAGTCATGGCCTCGATTTGATCATGAGTGACATAGATGGTGGTGATGCCAAGTTGATGCTGCATATGTTTCAACTCTGCACGCATCTGTCCGCGCAGTTTGGCATCCAGATTAGACAGCGGTTCATCCATCAAAAACACTCTTGGTCGTCGCACCAGAGCACGTGCCAGGGCCACACGCTGTCTTTGACCTCCAGAAAGCTGCTTTGGATATCGATGCAGTAAATCATCTAGCTGTACCAGCTTGGCAGCTTTTAAAATAGCATCTTTTTTGTCCTGCCCTTTCACTCCTTTCATTTTCAGGGGATATCCGATGTTTTCCTCCACAATCATATGGGGATATAGAGCATAACTTTGAAACACCATCGCAACATCCCTGTACTTAGGAAGCACTTCATTCATCAGTTTACCCCCAATATAAAGTTCTCCTGTTTCGATAGTTTCCAAACCCGCAATCATTCTTAAAGCAGTGGTTTTTCCGCAACCCGAAGGTCCAAGCAGAACAAGAAATTCACCTTGTTCAATCTCAAGGTTTATATTATTAATTGCTGTTACTTTGCCGAAACTCTTGGCCAGACCCTTCAGTTCAACATCCATTTTTCCCTTTGTTTGATCAGTTATTATATAAGAGGTGTCTTCATCATTATATATGTGCAAAAGATGATTTACGATAATTTCTGGATAATGAAGATAATTAACGGAAGATTTAAACACCACGTCCAAGTTAAACTGCTCTATCAAGCATTACAGTCTAATTCAGTTCACAATTATTATTCTACATTAATTACAATGAGGTATAGAAATATTTTTCCGGCAATCTATTTGAATTATCATTACATTCATCCTTTGATAGCCCCTACCAGCAACCCTCTGACGATGAATCGATACAAAAACAGGGCAATCATGATTACAGGAATTATCATTAGAATGATAATCACAGACATGTACCACCATTGAGGACCACGTGTTGTATTCATAGATGCAATCATTAAAGGAAGTGTCTGAGTGTCTGTCATCGAAATAAAGAGTGAGAGAAGATATTCATTCCAGCAGAGTATCAACACCAGCATGAAGGTAGCTGAAAGCCCAGGTTTAGTTAGAGGAAGAACAATAGTGGTGAAAATTCTATATCGTGAAGCTCCGTCTAGTGCGGCATTTTCTTCAAGATCTACAGGAATGCTGAAAAAGAAATCCCTCATCAGCCAGACTACAATGGGAATGTTGATTGCCACGTAGGTAATAACCATCGCCAGATAGGTGTCCAAGATACCAAGCTGCTGGTAAAATATATAGACCGGAATGACCACTACAACAGGAGGCAGAATCCTTTGGGAAATCATCCAGAAGCCGATATCGTTGTTACCCAGAGAGGCTTTAAATTTTCGTGACAATGTAAAAATGAAGAGAAGAAAAATAGCTGTACCAGAAGTCAATACCATCCTCCAATCCAGCCCCATCCTGGTGATCAAAAAAATTGCCAAGATCAAAATAAGGATGAAACATGCAATCGAGACAATCTTCGGACGGTAATGAATCCGGACCAGCGCATAACCTGCCATACTACCTATCAAAAGAGTTATAAATGCGCTGATCAGTGATATTATAACCGTATTGAAAAACGGACGGAGAGTATTCATTGATTCCTGCAAGAAAACAAATTCCCATGCATGCAAAGAAGGCTGAAAATCCCAAAATGGAATATAAAAAGGTCCCTGATTAACCACATGTGGTTCCTTGAAGGAAGTAACCATTACCCAATATATAGGAAACATACAAATGAAGGCCCAGACTCCAAGGACAATGTAAGAAAGGCCGCCCTCTAAGATAGAAGGTTCTTCAATGCTTCTTTTTTTTATAATCCGTTTAAAAAAATTCATTGCTGTGCCATTTCTACACGTTTCTTGACTAAGTTCACAAAGGAAAGACAGATAAATACGGATACAATCATCAAAAGGTAGCCCACAGCCGCAGAACCATTGAGATCCATTGTACGCCAATTAAAATAGGAATGAAGCGATAAAGACTCCGTTGCGATTCCAGGTCCACCGTTGGTCATCACATTAGGAAGATCGATGATTTTGAAAGCTTCAATCAATCTTATCAGAATGATTGAAACACTTACGGGTAAGAGAGTTGGCCAGGTGATATCCCTGAAAATTTGCCACGTTCCGGCCCCATCCATGATCGCAGCTTCTTTCTGTTCGGTGGAAAGACTTTCCAGACCGGCAAGCAGGACAATGAACATAAAAGGAATCCACTGCCAGGCATCACCAATCATAACTGCAATTCGCGCTCCCCAGGGAATTACTGCCCATGAAGTTTCTTCCATCCCTAACCACATCACGATTGGAGCGAAAGGCCCTTTTGTCATATCTGTCAACATCCTAAAGAGATAGGCTATTCCTACTGGCGTGATCATCATTGGGATGAAAAAAACAATGCGGAAAAAACTTCGCCCTTTGATTTTCTGCACACATAACATAGCTAATCCAAGTCCTATCATGTACTGCAGAACGACTCCCAAAATCACATAGACCAAAGTAACCACAAGTGTTCCTGGAAGTCCTTTCGGAGTGGTCAGGTTAATTAAAGTCAGCATCAACAGAAAGAATAATCCTGTGGCAACAACAAACCGTCCAATAGTTCCTACAAGACTAAAGTTGATGGACCTGAAATATCGGTAAAACCAGACAAGTATTAGAATCACGAAAATGCTCATGATTACATATCCCGTTGTTGTCAACTGATCAAATTTGCCCAAGAAATGATACTGTTGACTGCCAAACAGCAGTTTCTTAAAATTCAGAAATCCGATGTATTTTGCTTCTATTCCGCCTTTTACGAATTTGAGACGTGAAAGAGAAATGAATAGTGAAACAATAAGAGGGAAAATGGAAAAACACAGTACGATCAACACAGCTGGCATGATGAATACTGTCGGTGCTTGACGATCAAGGTGTTCTTCAATGGAATTTGGTTGAGTCATAAAAGATACCCAATCCGGTTTCCCGGATTGGGTAAAACATGAGGTTAGTAACCGAGTGTGTTTCGATAAGCATTTAACTGCCCATCGCGACCCATCTCTTCAGTCACTTCTTCCCAACCGTCTTCGATACGCTGCATGGCCTCTTGCTTACTGATTTCACCGGAAAGGAAACGGTGAACCTCTGTGTCAAGAACGACCTGCTGGTATCTCTGATTCTTTGGTACCCTCAGGTCTAGAATCATGTTGGGGCTATTAAGACTTGCCTTGATGGCACCCAGATAATTTTCTGCACCAGCTTTGCTGAATCCTGCATTGGTCCAATTGCTCAGGTTCTCAAACTGGGAAACCCTGTATGGGTTCATTCCGGTAATCCCGATGGTGACATCCACGTTGGATTGCTTTGCCTGTGCCATATAGGAAAAGAAATCATAAGCAGCATCTTTGACCCTTGCACTTGCAGAGGTATTGATTGCACCAGACCAGCCCCCATAGGCTGCAAATGGTGCATGGTTGACACCGTTGATCGCATATGGACAACGGGCACGGTCACACGAAACGAGTTTACCGCTTGAACGGTCCAGCACTTTCCGAGACCCTGGGAGAATGGCGGCTCCCGTCTTGCCCTTGACCTTGGAACCTTTATCAATAGCCAGAGTTCCGATGTCTCCCCAGTCGAGGGTCAGGGCACATCGTCCAGCCGTCCAAAGACCTCGAGTATCACCAACGTCCAGATTGATTTCATCCGGCGGTGCGTACTTTGTGGTTTCCTTGTAGATATCCAGTGCACGGGAAAAGGCTTCGTTGTTAACCAACGGCTTCATGGTCTTCGTGTCGAAAAACATCCCCTCTCCAGTTCCCTTGGCCTGAATGAACCCACCTGCAACCGAGAGAATCATCCAGTAGGCCTGGGCATTCCGTTTTTTGGAGATGCAGGAGCCGTAGTCAGGAGTCCCATCGCCGTTCATATCCTGGCCATGGAATCGGCTTGCGATATAGGTGTATTCTTCCCATGTGGTGGGTGGTGAGATTCCAGCCGCATCGAGGAGGTCTGTTCGGTAATAAAGCATGTGAAAATCACCGTCCAGAGGGATGGTGTAGATCTTCCCGCCATAAGTGGAACTGAAGGAGCGGAAGAAGTATCCGATGTCGTCCCATTCAATGGCTGAGTCGGCTTTCACTTTCGAGGTCAAATCCTCGAGATAGCCAGGTTCAATGAAATCTACCATCCACTGTGGTGCAAACACAGCTCCGTCAATACTGTTAGTTCCTGTTGCAAAATCGGATTCCATTTTCGGGTAAATATCCGAAAATGGAACACCAATGATATTAACAGTTGCCCCGGTCAATTTTTTGAAATCCGGAGCACGTTTAACCATGGGTCCTTTGATCTGCGGCGCCTCCATGGTGAGAATGTTGACAGTCACACCATCATATTTCTTGGCATGAACTGCAGGTATGGTGAAAAGCAAAGTTCCCATGACGAGAACGATGCCCGAAATCATTTTGTTTTTAAATTTAAACATAATAACCCTTTTTTCTAGAAGTTAATTAATTAACTTTAATTACATAACCAATACTGAAATTCATTCCATAGGCACTCCTTTATTATGGTTTAAATCGAAACAGCTTCATTCCAAGTTTGCATGATACAAATAAAGGCTTTCAGAGTCCATTCCTTTTTTATGCATTAACAACCCTGCAAGACAGTCGAGAGTAAGAAGCAAGCTTTGTTCAAAAAGAGACCCCATAGGCTGAATTGATGTCATCTCCTGTTTATGAGTTAATTTTGGAGAAGGAGCTGGTATCTTCAGGCATTCCTGAGCCAATTTACCGATACTTGAATCAGGATCAATACTGATAAGTAGGATATGAACACCTATATTGTTAGCCTTTTTAGCTAAACTCAAAAGGCTGTCGGTCTCACCGGAGCCTGATCCTAACAGTAAAAGGTCATTCTTACTAACCGCGGTAGTTGTTATGTCTCCAAGAATCTGGACTTCAATACCGAGGTGCATTAAGCGCATTGCAAAGCATCTCATAACCAATCCTGTTCTGCCGACTCCCGCAATAAAAATCCTTGGCGCATCCAGTATCTGCAAAGCAAAATTGGAAATAATTGTTTCGTCAATTTCCCCAAGTGTTTCTTCGATTTCTTTCAAAACAGCTGGATAATAATCATTAAATTTCATGCTCAAACCATCGCTTGGTGTAATTCAGTTAATGCCTCACGATGATTTCTTGCATTTGCAATGTAACTGCCCACAACAACAATTTCAGGATGAAAATTTTTAATTTTCTGTATCATATCTGGTTTGATTCCTCCCGCTACGGCTATATTGTTTCCTCCGTGAAGATTATAAAAATGTTCCAGGTCATTTAAGGGAGTTCTTCCATCTTGAGCATCATCATGTGCTGTATGCAGGCAGCAGTAATCCATCCCCATCGTCATGAGTTCATGCCATTTTTTTTCAGGAAATGGGTGATTGATCATATCCACCATAACTTTCCTTCCATATTTAACAGCAGTTTGTTTTACACTAGTCAAAGTTTTTTTGGAAGCAAGTCCCAGCACAGAAACAATGTCTGCACCAGCATCAAAACCAATTTGTGCTTCCAATAATCCGGCATCCATGATTTTTAGGTCAGCAAGGACTGTTTGATTTGGATACTCTTTTTTGATATTTTGTACACTTTTGAGACCTTCTTTCATGATCAATGGGGTGCCGATTTCAACAATATCAATCAAATCCCCATTTTTCTCCACTAACTTATGCACCTCATCAGAATTCTGAATATCAAATGCTACTTGCAATATCATAATACCTTAACATGGTCCATGTTTAGAATACTGTTCAACGGATAATCACTTGAGGAGGGATCAAAATCTGATCCATAGGCTTCCCATCCTCGAGAACTCCATGAATGATCCCAAAAGATTTTCTGGCAATTTCTCCAACATTCTGACGCACGGACTGAATGGGCCCAGGAACATAATCAAGCATTGGATGGTCGTCATAGGATGCAATTTGGATTTTCCTCAGTGCATCAGGATTATGTTCTTTAAAATATTGGAGGAGTCCTTCAAGCAATGTAAGAGCACTGGTGAAAATTGCCTGCGGAAACTTTGTGTTTTCTTTGAAGAGTTTACGTGCCATTTCATATCCGTCTCTAATACCATAACCCGTTTCCTGAATTTTTGAATTATCATCCAATAATCCTTTAACCTTAAGGGCTTCCTTAAACCCTTTCAGGCGATCGACACTAGTGGAAATGGTCTTTATTCCTCCAAGGTAATGGATATCTGTGACCCCTTGATCACATAAATGGGTCACCACTTCAAAAGTTCCCTTGCGGTCATCACTAACCACCCATCCAATATTGTCTCCTTTAAGCTTTCGGTCGATCAGCACCACAGGGACCTGATTCAGGATGGAATTACTATGAAATTGTTTATGATTCATCATCGTTGCAATGATGAATCCGTCTACTTTGCGTGCCAAAAGATTCTGTATTAAAGCATATTCCGTTTCAAGTACGTCATCTGTCATAGTTACCAATAACTGGTATCCTGATTCACGGGCTGTCTTTTCCAGGACTTGGGCAATCTGTGAAAAATGCCAGTTAAGATAGGGCACAATTAAACCTAAGGTCTGGGTTTTCTTTAACCTCATGCCTCTTGCAAGAGGATTAGGAACAAAATTGTGTTCACGTGCAAGATGTAGAACCCTTTTTTCTGTGGACTTGCTGATTCGATATTCTCTTGCACGGCCGTTGATAACCAAACTGACAGTCGTTTTAGAGACCTTGGCAATCTTTGCTAGTTCTTCAATGTGAATGGGCACTTATTTTCTAGATGTTTGAGAAATGTAGTTTCCAGATAAAATATGAAAATTGCTGGTGCTAAATGGTTTTAGCAAAAAATATATATAATTGTTAATAATTTGTCAAGAAAAAAGATTAGACATAATATCAATATGAAAACCTTAAACTATTGATATAGAAAGGGAAAAAAATGATAAATAGTGGTAAAAAGACTAATATTAAGGGAATGATTAGAGAAATTGGTGAAGGGAAGAATTTTCAGAATCTAAATATTCTTATCAGTTAGGGATACGGTACCATTATTGAGGATCAACCTTATATTTATATTTGGTGAGAAAGTCATGAATAGGCTTAAGAGAAATATCATACCTGTCCAGAAGAGTCTGTTGCTCTATCTGAAGTACACGTATTAAATAACCAACAGACACGGGTAATAATTTAATCAAATTGGATTCGCTCGGCTGAACTCCTTGTTTGGAAAAAATCACATCATAACCTGCTTTTATTAAGAGATTCAGTGCGTGATCGGAGCCGCTTGTCAGAGATCCGGGAGTAACTAGTATTTTTGTCATAACTTATTTCCTGATACTCCTAGCTAAATCAGAAAGTTTTTCAAAAGAAGGACCGCGAGTTGGAATATCCAAGTGAAATACTTCTGCTATTACCTGAATCCAACCATGAATAAAATATACCCATCCATCATGTATGATCAGGTTTTTCTCTTTTTTCTGCGCTTCAGCCTGATCCAAAAAAATAAGTTCTCCTCTATAATTCAACTCCCAAACAATGCTGAATTGAGGGAATTGAACTCCCCACGTAAAGGGAGAGCCCGGTTTATCTTTACCAAGTCCTGTAGCGTTAATTATCAATGAATGTGGTTTTAAATTCATTGCAAGGGCATCATTACCTTCTGGTTCAGGACACAGTTGAAATTCAATAGGGATATTTGTATCGATTTGTGAATGAATTTGTTTAATTGATTCCAACGGTGGTTGACTAATGTCAGTTACAACGATTCTTGAAGGATGATTCCCATTTTGCTTATGTTTAATAAGATTGTACAAAATTGCGATTGTAGAGCCACCAGCTCCAATACACATAACTTCACCACCTGTTTTCTTCCAGTAATTTTCAGGCAATAATTGATTTAGAGCGAGATCACTGGAGATGGGATCTTTAGCGTGACCAAACAATTTTTCACCTTGCTTTGAAATACAGCTAATTTCTCCCATTAGCTCAGCGTGTTCATTGAGAAAGTCAAATTGATCGAGACAGGCCGTTAGCAGGTCAATTTTGTGATTTGTAACTAAGGCTCCTTTTGATAAAGGGTCGTTTTTTATGAACTCAACACATTCCCGATATATTGCTGGTTCATCGTGGAGCTTTAAATCGAACCCTTTGATTTCGCAGTCACCTAGTTTTAAATGCTCCGCCCATTTTGGGAACAAATTCATGATTGAAGACTTGGACGTTGTAACTCCAATAAAGTAAAGCATTGGTTTTGTAGCTGGCTCATAAGAATATTTAGTCATAAATTCAAATATTTGTAATTAATTTAATTATCTTTGAAATAAATAGGTAATAATTTTCAGTAGTACTGACAGTAAGGTTTTTTCAGTAAGTTCATTGTTACTGTACCCATCACTAAATAATCTCTCAAGTAAACTTTTACTAATGGTATGCATCGTTTTTGATCTGGACAGTACTAATTTTTTGGGATTGCTATCTTTCTCACCTTACCACAACCAGTAATAATCCAAAGTTTGCTATCTTGAAAATTAAATAAAATCGGTATAGTATATTTTTTGATTATTGTTCTTGGTTTTTCCATCTGGATGCTTGTAAAAAGACCGTTTGTTATCCAGTGGATCCTTAAAGATTTTTTGATAAATTATAATTTTGCTTAACTCATGAAAACAAAATTTTCTCAATTGAATGAAAAAGGTTATTGTGTTTTCGATCAAGCTTTGGAAAAGAAAGTTTTGGAAAAAATCAAAAGAGTATCTCGTCAGGCTCTTGAAGAGTTGACAACTGAACACAGAAAGAATAATAAATCCCAAGGAAGCTTGATACAAATTGCTGATTATCCTGATTTCGGCATGCTGATTGGAAACGAAAAATTAAAAGAAATTTTTAAGGTACTTAGATTCGATGATACTCGTTTTAGTTCAGGATACATAATCAGCAAACCAAAGAACAGTCCGGCTCTTTTCTGGCACCAGGACTGGTGGGGTTGGGATCACCCACTTTCCTATACAGTCCAAATTGCCCAGGTCTTTGTGATGATCTACCTTCATGACACTCATCCTCAGAACGGTTGCCTGCGTGTTATTCCAGGTTCTCATAGGTCGTACCATGCATTACATTTAAACCAGAAAGCGCATACTGAATCGGTCTCAAGAGTTGAAGACCCAAATGATTCGATCTACAATTCGTTATCTGAAGAGGTACCTGTGCCAGTAAAATGCGGAGATGTCATAGTAGGAGATGCTAGGCTGATCCATGGTTCTTTCCCTAATCAATCTGAAGATGAAAGAACTCTGATCACACTCTGGTATCATCCTCATTACAACATGCTCCCAGAAGCCATGCAGTCTAGGATCTGTGAGATCTTTCACCGAAAAGGTGTAGATACCGACCCTGATGGAGAAGAATCCATGACCCCGTTGAAATGGCCAGAACGTTTTCGCCAACCGATCGAAGCACTTTTCCCTTCATGTCCTGAAGATTCAGAACCTTATCCATGGTGCCGCATACCTTCCTGGTCCCAGTCAATAAAATGACTGCAATATACCATATAATCTCCCGAGTAAATGAACTGGATGTCCTAAATGAGCTCAATTGTTGTTTCCCCCCTTATCCCTTTCAAAGAAGGATCTTTGCTGCGCTCCATGACTCCGAAAGTTTGACAAAAACAGATAGGAAAAAGATAAGACATATGACAGGAAAAATAAGATAGCTTTGAGTAGGTGCATGGAATGGAATATACGATTGTAGCGCTGGGAGAAATTTTATGGGATATGCTACCCTCAGGTAAGGCATTAGGGGGAGCACCTGCCAATTTTGCCTATCATTCCCAAGGGTTTGGTGGAAGTTTCATAGTAGTAGTTTCATGTGTGGGCAATGATGAATTTGGGCGAGAGATCATATCCTGTTTGGAGAACGTGGATATGACTTATGAATTTATATCTGTTGACAAGACTCATCCAACTGGCGAGGTTTCTGCGAGTGTTAATAAAGAAGGGAAACCATTATATCGTATTCAGGAGGAAGTAGCTTGGGATTATATTCCTGAAACACCATTGTTACGGGAATTAGCTTTCAGTTCTGATGCAGTTTGTTTTGGCACGGTAGCCCAACGTTCGCCCGTGTCTCGAAGGACTATACAGAAATTTGTGGGTTTAATGCGTCATGATTCTCTACGCGTTTTCGATGTAAATTTACGACAGCATTTCTTTTCGCGTGAGGTAATTGAGACTTCGTTGGGTCTGGCGAATGTGTTGAAGTTAAATGTTAATGAATTGTTGGTTTTAAAAGAGTTATTGGGCTTGCGTGGAGATGAAAGAACAATTCTAAATGAATTATCTAGAAGGTATAGTTTACGTTTGATTGCCCTGACTCGTGGCGGAGAAGGGAGTATTCTTTATTCTGGGGGTATAATTTCCATGCATGATGGATATAGAGTTGAGGTGGAAGATACGGTAGGTGCTGGGGATGCTTTTGTAGCCGCGTTGGTGACAGGGATGTTGAGTGGTTATGAACTTAAGGATCTGCATAATAAGGCTAATCAAATTGCTTCGTTTGTTTGTTCAAAACATGGGGCTACGCCAAGATTAACGAATGAAATTCAGCAGCTTTTCACGTGATGTAGTGAAATAAGAAGTATAATTAAAAAGTGCTAAATAGTTGGTGTTTAACAAAACAGTTTTTGATAAAAAAGAAACTGGATAATAGTTGATTTTCCTGCAGAACATGTTTTTGAGTGATGTGTAAAACAGGTTAATAATAATTCCAGCCTGAACTGGATCCATTTTCTGTTTATAGACTGCAGAAGAGAGGGAGATATTAATCTGATCACCTATTTAACCTTTGAGAAAACTTCTGACGAGTCGATAGTCCTGTTTTAAATGACTGGTGGTGGTTTCTATGCCACAGCTCTTTTTCTGAAGCTTTTTCTTTGTTTACGTTTTTTGTATTCAGTATCAGCGCAGTACTTGTTCGTGAAGGAGCTAAGAGCGGAGTTTTTCCATAGCCTTTTTCTCCTCGATATCGACGATCAGCGGTCAGGATTTCGGGTTGAGGGCCAGTAATTCGTTTGAGTTGTTTGAGCACCGCTTCAGCGGTATGACCATCATAGAGATTACCGGGCAGGGCAAGGGTCCCAAGGATAATTGCACTACCACCATGTTCTACGACTAAGTCTGCTGCTGCACCTAAAGCCGGATTTGCACTGATTCCGGAGTAAGCATCAGACCCTCCGCATTCTAACCGATACAGAGATGTTTTGCCGAAACAGTTTCTCTTTGAAAGTCTCTAGTTCGCTCCAGTCATTTTCGTACTATTTTGATTCCATTTTCAATTGTTTTTCTTGTTCCACCATTTTCTTGAATAACAAGTGTACGGATATGTTGTCTGTCTTTTAGCTTAAATTTTCCGGTTCATTCTGCTTAATCCAGAGAGCCTTGGGAATCATCCACTCTGCCGAGACTGGACCACTGCCGTTACTGTTGATTAGCAAGGCATCATCCTCTGTGGTGACCATTTGTTCTGCTTGCTCTGCACTGCGGACATCCATCCAAATCAGTGCCGGACGAACTGGATTTCCAGAATCGTCAAGGGCCACCACGCTGCAACAAGTCGTGTCCACAGCCATTGCCGCGATCTGATCAACACTTATTTCTGAATCACTAATCGCTTTCCTGACTGACTTGCCGAGAGCATCCCACCAGTCGTTGGGGTCTTGCTCGGCCCAGCTTGGAGCGGGAAACTGAGTTGGATATGACGTTGAGGCGTAGGCAAGTGGAGTTCCTAAAACATCAAATATTCCTGCACGGAGTCCTTCTGTACCCCCATCCACTCCCAGTAAATATTTTTTACTCATTCAATTCTTACCATTTGTTGTGATCATGTCCTACCGCCCTGTCAAAATGTGTATACCCGCCATCGACGAAAACGAGCTGTCCGGTGGTATGGGAAGAACGGTCGGAAGCAAGAAAGACAATAGTTTGTGCGATTTCTTCAGGTGTTGTTAGCCTTTTTTCAAACGGTACAATGTCAGCGATGGCTTTTTTGGCGGCTTCCGGTTTAGCTTGGGATTGGAAAAACTGCTCGTATTGATCTGTCAGGCACTCAGCAGGTAGAACACAATTAACACGAATTTTATCCGGAGCCAAGGCCACTGCCCACTCTCGGGTAAGAGCACTTATGGCACCCTTTGCAGCGGCATATGCGGAAGTGTGCCCCTGTCCAGTTTCAG
>PVBE011838605.1_pt1 | contig 19276 bp, 17 predicted proteins | sample 1631181 | NCBI WGS metagenome assembly PVBE01 (sample SAMN08397723, study PRJNA350692) | Marine metagenome, whole genome shotgun sequencing project. | isolation source: water | place: Pacific Ocean | collected 2012-04 | reverse complement strand
CATTGAATTCAATTTTAAAAATTTGACTCTTTTTGTGATGGAACCCAAAATTGAAAAATGGTACACAAAAAATTGGGTTTGGCCCAATTCGATGCGTTTCACACCATTTTCGTCTCAAAATTCAAAGTATTCACCAATTTTGAGGGATGCCCGACCCAACGCTTAGATTTACCGGATCGCTTTACTGTCCACATCTTTCCATCGTTTCCTTTCTTTCTGGTTCCCAGATTGAATGAAGTTGCGGATGTGTTAGGACCCTTGCGCTTCTTTACATCTGAAGATCGTGATTTCGGCTTTGCTTTCCTTCGTGCCATGCCTTTTCTCTTAGATGTCTTGCTACCTGAAGACTTCGCTTTTGCTTTTGGCTTAGGTGGGGCCTTACCAATGTTAGCAGGAGGAGTCATTCCGTATGCCTTCATAGTCGCCTTTGCTTTGGCCGGAGTCCACCTGGTCTCAAACTTGTAATGATACTCTACTGTCTTACCTTGCTCGGCAATATCCATGGCCATCATAGCACGCTTCAGATCCCATAAAGTGTGTTTATCCCATCCGGCAAGACCCATTGCGGTGAAAATGTCAGAGGATCCTCCACCTCGATGAAACCTCCAGAAGTAGGGACTCCATGTTTTCCATGAGTAAGTATTGAGTCCTTTCAGTTTAGCCTTGTCTTTGCACCACTTGTTCGCTGCCGCTATATCGCGTTTGAGAAACTTCGTTATGGCTGCAGTAGTGTTTGGAACATATATCCACTTTCCTTGATTCCACATTTTCACTTTACCCTTATTGGGTCCTGACTTGAGAGCATCATCAAGATATTCACCAACATTTTCTTTGATAATTGACGCATCTATCCACCCCGTAGCAGACTTGGCCATAGCATCAGCAAACTTTTTCTTAGTTGTGGCCTTCATTAGACCCTTTTTGACTCCCCATGATGGGTGAGTGCGATCCATCAGATTGATCAATGGCATATCATCCATATTTCGCATTTGAATCCACGTCTTTCCCGTAGTGCGGTTTGTAGCCTTTGGGGCATCGAAGGTCCTCGTCTCAGCGTCCTTTTGATCCACTCGTGCCGCAATTATTTCTCGAATAACATCAGCTTGTTCTGCTTCGGTATAATCCACCCATTCATCAGGAAGTTTATCATATTCATCATCAGTAAGTTGATCAGGACTATCGTCGCTCAAATACTTGTCAAGCAGTGCAGCATCACTCATGCTTTCTCCTTCGGCATTCTTACTATCTGAAGATGAGGATTCAGCACACATACACCAATTATATTGATTGGCTCCTGGTGTGCTCTGAAGGTAGTCCCCACAAACATTACAACAACAATCGCAACACACAGCACATATTTCATAGTGGGATTGACAGCCTGGTCTTTTCTCACCAAGCTCTGTGTCGCAATCCAGGCACCTTTGCCAAGAGCATCCTTCAGTGCCATCGTGCATCTCTCCGCACTCATCACAGTAATTATCATCAGACTCTGCATCATAGAAGAATCCCTGGAACTCACAATCCTCTGGTTGATCATTCCTCCAAACCCAGTCTGGATCTTCAACGAAGTTAGGGTATCGGACTTCAAGGGGCTTAACAGTGTATTGCTCCCAATCACCAGTCTCAATCAGCTCATTAGCAGACATATTATCCCTAACAATTTCGTCGCGCCAATTAAACCAGGTTTTATCTAAAATCTCCCCTGTGTGAACATTACGAAGTGTGGACATACCATGACGTAACTCAATGCCTGCGTCGCGATCGCCACCGCCTCCATTCATTTCATCCAGGAGTTCGTAGTAATCCTTGCCATCAAACTCTCCATAACCTTCGTAGTTATCCTCTCTCCAACTATTTCCCTTATCATCCATCATATAGACGGTGAATACAGGCTCTCCTGAATAGTGATTAGCAATGGATCTGTTAGTGTCCTGCGTCATCCATGAAAAAAATCCCATACTGATTACTCCTCCGCCTTGTTATCTAAACTCACTCAAAGTCCCCAATTATTCCATCTCTGGTGGAGTGTGCAAATCGATGTCGTAAATCTAATGAAGCTGGTAATGGATCAAAAGTCTCAGGACCAAGAATGCTCGGCATCGGATGAATAAGAGAAACCCAGTCTGGAACTGGCCCAAATGCGCTATCTTCGAGATCGATTTCTGATGGCCCCTGTGTAGCATTCGCAGGAATAAGACTCCCCGCGATCTGTGGATCCATTGGTTTGCTCGCCCACTCATAATCAAGGAGGCGAATGTCTAACGGACTGCTCTCCGCAGCAAGCGTCGCAGTAATAGGAATGATACGCGCGCGCGAGGGATGCTCATTCTCTTTGTCCTTTAACCACTCAGGATCATGGCGCACAAAGATGAGTCGTTCGATCTTTTCCTGAGTCACCAAACCGGCGGGGTGGGTCGCAGATGGAGCCCACTGAATAGTCACGATTGATGTGTGCACTCTCAGAATATGACCTGTGGTGAGGCCGCCGGATCTGCGACCTGGACGAGATACTGAAACCACATCTCCTGGGACCCATCTGTGATCCACAGTAGAGAGTCCAATTTTCTTATGTTTGAATCTGGATGCCAGCGGACTCGGTTCCGCAATTTTACGCGCCTGATCAACGGCTTCACGGAATAATTGGATTTGGCGCACAAAGGGCGCGCCCTCTAACAACCGATCTGTGGCTACTAATCCGATTGTAGGTTGCTCTAACACAATTTCAATTCCGAATCGAGATGCGGCTCCTGGATCGTTGGCACCAGATGTTTGTTGTCCCTCCCCACTCTGGTATCCTGAAAATGATTCTGGTGCTGTCAATGCTGATAATCGATAAGGTCCTATATCTTCGGTTTCTGTGACTTGCCAGTCCATATCAGGAAATCGTCCACAAGTCATGTCTATTCCCAACGAAATCAATGATTCCTGGATCGCAGCGAATTGTGGATCCACACCAGCACATGTTAGATCTGCTACAGCTTCATTGCGAGCTCCGAGAAACGCATCATCGTAGAGATTAGTAAGCTGTTGTCGCTGACGCGCTGCAGCATCCTGTCCGAAGGACCCAAAGACTCCTTCATCTGCGGGATCTGCTTCGGTTCCCTCAGGTGTTGCCGTAGAAAATCCGTATGCCCACTGCGGGGGTGCAGCAAATATCTTGATAGTCTCCGCTTCTCGATCCAAAAGGGCGTGAGGGGAAAAATCCATATCGCGCCCGAGATAAACTAAATCCTCAAGACGTTCAAGTGAACGTGTGCCATCAGACCACAATACAGTAACTCCATGAAAATGAGATTGAGCGACTACACCATCACCAAGACCACGGACTGCAATAGATACTACACGATCACCTGGTCGCCAGGATCGATTCATGCTGTTGATGCCCCCAAACGATCATGGAGACTATCTGCAACTAGATTGGAACCTATGTTGAAAGACCACATTCCTAAAATAATAAATGGTAAGTGAGACCAAATATCTTTTTCAACTATGCTTTTATCATACTTTGCTTTGAATAATCGCAAAGAGTGGTGAACCGTAAGAATAGTGCCTACAATAAGGAGAGAACCTCCTACAAACATCGTGCGCTCCATGATAGGACATCAGTTGCGCGACTACTTGAGTTTGGAGGAAATGAATGCCATTATTGCTGAACCACAGAGAATACCAATTAGGATTGTTTTCTTGTGAGATTTCTCCTCTTCATAATCAACTTCCTCCTCAAATGGAACAGTCAAATTGTCTATTCCTTTTGTGGGATTTGACGAACGATACCCAAAGTTTGCCCACTTCGTATCTTCTGCACCTCTGATCCAGCGTTGAGATTTTCCTGATCTCTTGACTTCCCACATTTTCCCATCATTTCCTCGCATACGAGTTCCGATTTTACGGCGGGTAGCTGAAATAGTAGGTGCTTTACGGCCAGTCTTTTTCTTGGCTGATCTCTTGCGAGTTGTTTTCTTTGCTTTGGTTTTAGGCCTGGGCTTAGGTGGGGCTTTGCCAGATGTTGGAGAACCTTTGAGGGCAAACTGAACTACGGGGTTAGACCAATAAGCTGCTTCATCATCATCAGTTCCGCCCGTCATAATCAATCGGTATTGATTTCCTTTCTTCATCATGGCTCCGTAACCACCCAATTCCCCCGCAAAATGATGAACGGCATTGTAGATGTCATGTGGTCCTTCAGAGGTCAGTTGCTCTTGGAAAGTCTCTAAATCAATAAGAAAGTAGTTCGCAGCCAACTCCTGCCCCCACGTGTTTATTTTTTTACCGCCCCACTTCTTCCTGACATCAGCGTTATACTTTTTGATCACGGTTCTAATTTGAGGCAGAAGATTTTGTTCTTTCACGATGCTATTGATCTTTGGATTGGGAATCTTTGTCCATCCTTGAGATTTCATTTTCTTGACAAGTTCACGAGCCTTTTTGTCTTGTTCTCTCTGTCGCTTTTGGACAGCAACGTCGCCATGTTCCTCCTCATCACTTGGCCACTCACTAATCCACATCCCTTGTTTCTTGAATGTTGTCGCAGTATTTCGTGGGGCTTCAAAAGTTTCTGCATCCATGTGTAACCAATGACTCAAACAAACATCATGATATTGTTCATCATCAAACTCTGTGGAATCTTCTTCATCATAAATTGGCGTATCACAAAAGGCACATTGATCCAGATCCCACACTTCTGCTTCATAATTTCTAAACCATCCTCCTGTCGGGAATCGAGGGATCCCATCATCAGTGAGTTCAAAGAATCGAACGGTGATCTTGTGTCCTATGTAGTCATCTGCATTATCGAACCATTTTGAACGTTGTTCGTGGGTTCCATTGGGCTTAATCTTGAATCTTTGGCCATCTGGAGTTTCACAAACCCAGATAACTGTGCCCTCATAATTTCCTTTGCCCTCCTCATATCCAACGATTTCGTATTCATCATCCTGGAATGATTTGTATTTCTGAAGGTGCTTTGATCGTCCATTAAGCTTGTAGGGACCTTTGATATTGCGAATAATTAGTCCCTCATACCCTTCACGAACAAATTGATCATGAATGGGATCGACAGCATCAGGATCTGCTAAAGGAGTGTTCTCCACAATAGTAACCGCATCCATTCCGCGTAAGTTATTAGAGACCAAATTGTGGCGATCAATAAAATCCATATCTAAGTCATCTAAATTGATTGAATCATATACATTCAACTTCAATTTCTTTTCATTTTCAATATCTTCAGGTTTCTTGTTATCTCTGCGGACCAGTCCGGTGACTTGCTGGAATGTTAATTCATCTGGATCGGCATACAACTCACCATCAATAACGATGTCATTAGGAAATGGACCTCCCACAGATTTACCGAGATCCTTGAGTCGTGCTGCTAATTCGTCCCGAATGTGATCCATCCCAGGGAATGGTTTGTTCTTTCGAGATGTGAGGGAGATGTTTCCAGAGGAGTCTAAGCGCGCCATACACCTAATTCCATCCAATTTCGGTTGACCTATTGCTGGCCACTCAATGTTATGTCCTCGCTTTTTGTGATCAAGGGCGAGCATTGGTAATAGAACCAAATTGTTTTCTGCATCATCTGCTGTCTCAAAATATCCGGTATCTCTTTTCTTTTTCCACTTTGAGGCTGCTTCAGCATTTGCTTGTTCCTCAATACTCCGGCCTTGCTTTCCTGCTTTGATCACAACACCTTTGCCCTCAACCATCGATCCGCCTAATTGTCCATGCGAACTGATGTAAGCCCAGTTTCCTCCAGGGAGCTCCTCTGTGCGGATCCGCCATTCCTGGATCTTGCCGGTGGTGGCTTTCTTGAATAGTGCTGGGAATAGATATGCACCTGGTGCCTCGAAGGATTCTGCGTGCCTCATGCGAGGCATTATTCCATGATGAATACAGCCTTCAGCATACAGATTCCCATGACAGTTAGGGCATCGACGACCATCTCGTTGCTCTAATGCGAATGATTCTGCATCCATTGACTTTTTTCCTAAAATCCTCATTCTCGCATCCTCATCAAATTGAGAAGGGAATTGTGGGTGTGGTTTTCTCCCTAAGAATGTGTATTTTCCATACTCCGAAATATCACAAGTGCAAGGTTCGGAGTCGGTTTGATAAATCCCACAAGGACTCAATTCACAATTAGCACAAAAGAAGCCATCTAATGATGTATCTTTGCGCCCATCCTTATCAAAGTGTTCATAAAATCTCAAAGAAGTGGTTCCACATGATTTACATTCCCAAGGTGATTTTTTTCCATTATTTGGGCCACAGTTATCACAGTATGTGTGTCCATCCAAATCAGAACGCATTTCTCCAGGATCACAATCTATGCAAAGTTGCTTATCGCAATTCCAACATTCATGAACATCATCAAAGGTCCCGCAAGATGAACATTGACTATCGCCCCCGTCATCCAAGCTCTCGATCACCAGCGGCGGGGTAGGATCTGCCGATCGGGCCTTATCCAAAGCCTTAGCCAGCGGCCCCTCAGGATCGCCGCCCCAATTTTCAGCATCATAAAATGATTCTCCATCAAGATAAATCATGTCGTCAGGCCATTTATAGCCGTATTCTTCTGCACAAGTCTTACAAGCGTCACCACCTTTCGTAGACATCATATCATCAAAACCTTCAATATCTTCTTTCGTAGTCCCACAAATGAAACAAATGTGTTCTTCATCTAATGTCGTGGCTTCAAAAGTTTCGGCTTTTAACACTCCATTAGTCCATGTTCCCCAAGATTTAGCAACAGGGTTGCCTTGCGACATTTGACTATAAATAGCAATAATGGTTCCGTCCTCAAGAGTATCATCTAAGATATAGTGGCCTCCACCACCAAACATTGAATAATTATATCCACTAATTTCTTCACCTGCGGCAAGCCTGCGTATTAACTCGGCTTTGCTTTTGGCTTCCACATACACTTTCATCAGATACGTCCCCCGCCGGTCTGATGGTAGACTGTGAAGTCCGGACCGCGAGACGGATCGCGCGGGTTATATTGCGGCGACCATGGAGATGGGAATCTATACTCTGGCATGAAATCATTGTAGCTGTCGTAGTATGTTTCAGTTATGCGCCCAAGACTCGCATTGGTCTGATAATAGACGGGGTCTACTGGCCATCCCGCTAAATCCTGAACAGGAATACCTCCGACTGATGGATTATTAGAAACAATGCCCCACCCTGAATAATCTGAGTTGGGATTTATCCCTTCAGCACCATAAACATCTTCTGCACCCTCAACGGACACAGGATTTATTCGTGGAAGTGAATACTCCGATTCCCATTCTTTTGTAGAATCATCACAATCTTTCTTTCCAGCACACCCACAGCCACAATCTGCTTCCTTTACATTGTTGACTAAATTGGTTTTGACTTTATTCAATACAACCATAGCAATGGCAATGCCTGTGATGGCTAATCCTAAACTAATGAGTGGAGTCTTTGATCTTCGAGATGCTGCAACGTCAATCCAACCCATGATCACACCCTCCCATAGATTGCCTGATAAGCATCAGTATTCATGATATTCACATATTTAGAACCCAGGAGACTATATGAAGCATAATTTCCTACACCCATCCCTTGACCTGAATATGATTCAAGCAAGGCGTCATTTGCTAATGGACGTGTAATATACGCATCAGCGACGCGTGTAGCATTTTGAGGAGTAAATGTTCCACTGGTATTGAATGTGGGAGCCGAAGCAATTGGATCCTCTAATACACCATTTTCAGATGCTTTTGCTGTGGTTCGATTGACAACCCACCATAGGGATGCTAAAACACCGAGTCCTATCAATGCCGATGTGTAACGCTTCATGTGACACCATAGGTGTCTCTGATACTTGAAGGCTCACCGTATCAACCGAGGAGTCCGCCAAGAAGGCCGTCCTTTCGTGCGCGGTTCATTTCCCACTTCTCTTCTTCGTTGACGCCTGCGCCTACACGGCCAGTCTTAACGAAAGCAGGGGATCCGATACCACGTTCAAGATGCCATGCTTGACCGCTATCTACATTCTTGTAGGTGCCACTCTTGTTTTGTTGACGAGTGACATCTCCCTTGTATTTGAGTTTACCAGACTTCTGGCGGTATCCAACATAATGCTTTCGAGCCTTTTTGATTCCATGTTGCTGGACAAGGCGTTGCCAATAAGTGAGTGATCTTCCGCTTTTACTCTTTCCGTAATTTTGTGGCATAATAATCTACCGGTTATTATTTCATGAACCTTTCGACTACCTAAACACTTGCTCAGGAAGATGATTCATCTGGTTCCTCATCACCATCTATATCATATTGGTTACAAACCTCCTCAAAGGCGGCCGCGTGAGTGTGATCTTTCTTATCTTGCGTCATTAGTCCAACAGCATACGATCCCAATAATCCAACTCCTGCTGGAATTAAAGCCAGGGATCTATTGAATCCGATTTCACGACTGGCCATCAAAGTGCCGAATCCTGTGATCAATCCAGATAAAATCCCTACTTTGAGAAATCGAGCTCGATGATCCTGGTGCACTTGTGATAGATAGGTAGCAACGCCAGCTTCGCACTCACTTTGGATAATAGAGTCGGATCGGGAGTCAACCATACTACTCTCTCTGCGTCATTGCTATTTCAAGTTGGGGAATGCTATCGCCCATAATAGGAAATAGTAATCACAACTACCTAAGAGCTGTTAAATTGACTGAAGCGATCGCTTCAAGACGAAAGGAACTCTGCTGCAAACTCATTTACACTATTTGATCCATTACTCTTTGCGCCTGTGCTGAGGCAACATGATCCCAGAAGACATGCTCCTGATAGTGCGGCTGCGAGGCCGAGAAGTTGTTGTGCTCCAATATCTTTTCCAAAGAGGGAAAACGAAGGAAGGGTAATCATTCCCAAAACGGGAGAATCAGAACTCAAAAATAGATGAGCACCTGCAACTAGAGCAATGCCACCCACAATCATCTGTCCATTTCGGCTATCGGTCCAATCACAGAGTGGTGCTAACATTTCAATTATCTCCTGAGTAAAATTGACTTCTCTGTTCGACTACCTAAACACTTGCTCGTCGACCAAAGGAATAGATCCCGTAAATGACTGCTCCTCCAATGAGCACCATCCCTACATCTGAGGATAGGAAAGTTCGAGTAGATGCTATCAAGCGTTTTCCTGGAGCATACTGATCTTCGGCTGCAAGTGTCGCGCCTGGTTCGTAAATCCCAGGGCCTCCTGTAACCGTGCCGTCCTGATAAGCAATCTCACTGGATTGTTGTTCATAGGTAGCGTCATAGGGAGATGAGGACACAGGAATGATCCCTGGTCCGCCAGGCATAGAAATGGTAACAGACTCTGCATCCTTTCGTTGAAATGGCGTTCCATATGTATCCATACCTAATTCAGCAGGAGTATAATCTGTAAAGATGCCGCCAGGACCGATCCCTCTTGCATCCATAACCAAACCATCCTCCATTAATTCACTTGGGCCTGAAGTAGCCAGGTGGGCTGATGAATGAAATTGATATTTGGAGGATCCATTGATGTCGGTATCAATATACCGATCGACCATACGTTCAGCCATGTTACTCACCACCAGATCCAGTCACTTCATCGGCGATCTTGAAACTGGTTCCGGCTGCATACATGCCGGCTACGAATAAAATGAACCAAGGAATTAGCCCAGGAACGCCAGGATCTCTACGGAATGATTGGACCATACCGAGTCCTCCTCCAATAATACCCGCGAGCGCGCCCGTGTATGCGAGGGAGTTAAGAGATGTGAAACCCATTGCTGAGTAATATGCCTGAGGATTCCGAGCAACCATCAGTAATAGCCACCTGTTTCGGCTTCTTCTTCATCATCATCTTCTTCGATCAACGCACCACAGTCATCACAGTAATCATCAGGATCATCGGTTAAGTCTGAAGAAAGGGCCACATCTTTGATGTATATTCCATCTGCCAAAAGGTGGTTTGTAAGATTCAAGGGAGTTATCTCCGTGTTCTGCTTATTATCATCACCGAACAAAAACCATGAACTGATAAGAATGGGAACACTGATCATGGGGAAATCACTCCATGACTGAGATTTGATAGCCTCAAACGCAGGCTTCAGAGAAACAACGATTGTTCCCATAGCCAGAATATCTAATCCGAGGGCCATGACGCCTCCTATAACATTGTCCACTTTACCTACGATGCCGTCCCCGTCCATTTCGATTATTGCCATTCTTTTCACCTCAGTGCATTAGGTTAGCATCTGCTCCGAACGCTCGGCCGATACCAACTCCGAATCCGCGATTAACGGAGTTTCCGAGTCCACCCAGATCCGAGGATCTTACAGGCGGCGCAACATACTGTGCTTCAAGACGGATTGGCTTTGTTCGACCAATCATCTTAGCCGCTAGTTGTCCAGGATTGCTCCTTGGTCCCGTTGCTGCAGGAATGATCGGGCGAGGTGCTACGGGAATACGCTTTGATTCTGCTCGCAGAAGCTGGGTATTCACTGATGGTGGTGCAGAGAATGAGCGAGGATTCGTTGGACGAATCTTATTTCGATCTACCTCGAATGCAGGATTGCCTCCAAAGGTCTCGTCGACACCGTGGTTATTTATGGCCGGCATCATTTCTTCTGGGCGAATGCGATCCAACTTACTGACATCAAGAGTAGAACCTGGGCCATAAATCTCAAGATTGTGGCTTGGACGTAGGTATTGATTGTCTGGTGAGAGTCCATCCCATGTTAGATTGTAAGAGGACAGTTTGTAATCGGCACTCACAACATCCACAGGAACATTGATTCGAGCTGCACTAATTACTGCGGGCGCGGGGCGCGGGCTATTAGGCACGACACCTTGACCGAAACCTCCACCGAGCACAACCTCGGATAGAGGTAGTGCAGTTCCTTGTGGAATTGCCATTGTTGGGAGGTTGATTACAGGAGCTGCGGGACGTGGCCCAACAGGAGCCAGACTTGCAGCCAAAGCATTATGCTCTGCCAAATTACTTTGAGTAAGTTGGACTCCAGGGAGGGCCGGCATTCGTGGCTGCGGTGGAACATTTCGCTCTGCTCGACGACGATCTATGGTTCGCATGAGGACAAATGGTTGGTTCCGATACCTAAAGACTCCCCCCTATGGAAGATTTATGGCGAGGGCTTTGTGAGGACATATAGCCCACTCGCAATTAATACAATTGCAGAGATTCCTAATACTGGGCCCAGCTTGTCTTTACGTCCATCGTCGACTTCTTCGGCATACGATAATCCACTACCATTATCTGCAGTAGGATCACTAAGAGGATCATATTCAATGATTGGCCGCAATGGTCTAAAGACTTCATCGTCAAAACTACCTACTGTATCTGGCGCGGGAGTGGCTGCTCCAAATGTTCCATCAAGAGAGGAAATTGTATTGTGATCAGAACCGAAGCCCAGCGATTCAAGGGATCCTAATGAGCCAGAATCAAAAGATACATTTTCCGATGCCATTGTTGGGGACCCAGGAGTGTGCGCTTCAAGAGGACGCACTTCGATATTGATTCCTCCGTGATCTGTTTTGCGATCTCCTCGAATCTTCCCAATCACGATATATCCCTGATCTCTGAAAAAGTCTGGGGAGAATGCTACACACTCACCGGATTTAGCCGAAGCAATTCCAGCAGTGATCCGTCTAATGAGGGTGCGATCATTACCGAATCCCATCTGTTCTTCCAGGGCTTTGAGATCGCGAAATTGAATCACATTGTGAATTAGATAAACTGATGCCTGAGATAATGCCTCTTTATTGACTGCCGCAGGACGCTGACTAATCATAGTTACTCCAAAGCCTAACGCTCTTCCTAACTTACACAGGCGCACGATGGGCTCAAATGAAAGGGGTCTCCCTTGTTGAGGCACATAATCTTGACACTCCTCCAGAATAGTCATGAGTGATCTGCGAGATCCGCGTTCATCAGTAAAGTCTGATTCAAGCAACGCAGCACAATAATCACCCAGAAGTTGTTGTTGACGCCCTAAAGACAATCCCATCAAATTGATCACGATAGATTTGTTTGTGCGCTTAAGGCGATTGACAAATGCCGGCATATCGATAGTTTGATCCTCTTGAGGTGCAATAGTCTCTACTCCTTCAAGATCTGACATGCCTGAGTGAGCATTCAAAGAATCCCAACAAACGAATTGGAGTCCCAATCGTTCAAACTCCTCCATGAGGACACCGCATGTCCAGGACTTTCCAGATCCTGTTTTTCCAGTAATGAAGAGTTTGTTATACACAAGCTCCAGAGGAAACTCAATTCCTCCGCCGAGCAAAATCTTATCTGATGGTAACTTGCCACCATGGTGTTCTCGAGAATCTTCATTCCCAAACCAACCCGTCTCGTCAGTCCTCATGTTTCTTTCTTGCTTGTCCAACTACCTTAAGATGTGCAGGGATTACTCTCATAGAGCAGTTTTGGCTTTAGTGAAACAATGGCGTTGCATAGCACCAGACTTGCCTGATTTAGCCATATCTAATAGGCTTCCTGCAAATGTAGCGATAGAGATCTCTCCACCCATAATAGCAAAAGAATGCGAGCACATTAAGCAAGGGCCACGGATCGACGGAGGATTCCATGTTCCACGAGGGAGTGTTGCACTCCCCTCACCTCCTGGTGGATGCTGTGCCCACCTCCACCCGCTCCAATTTCCCTGAGGGTCTGCAGATTGGCGTCGATCATTTCCGAGCATACATATGGTTTCATACACCGTTCCTGGCCCTTGACAATTAGGGCATATCGATAGATCCGTTCCTGCCCCTCGACTACCTACTCCTGAACATTGATCACAAGTTTTCTCTCTTTGGGCCACTCCATAATTGGTTCCATTATAGAAGTTCTGTAATGTCATATTGAAGGTTTGGGCCAGAGTTTGATTAATATCAATTTTATTTTCTCCACCTACTATGATATAGATAACAGGTCCGAACTCCTTCCGAATATACTCATCATCCAAAGGAGCTCCTCGATATTCTCGTGCATATGTAGGATGTCCTTCGTCAGACCACGACTCTACATATTTCTTGGAATCAGTATGTCTGAAAAGAGCATTATTTGATACGGTGCTTGAGTATCCCCTACTCGACGAATCGGGTCGCAACCCCAACCCTCCATTAGGTTGGCCATCACAAAGAACAAATGTAAGTGCTCCTTTGAGAGAACGTCTATTCTTATCCATCATCGATGCCACTCCTGCCAGACCTGTTGCCAGAGGTGTCCCACCATCTGCAGCAAATGGGGCATCAGCCATATTATTTTCATAGAGGTCATCAGTGGCATAAAGATATTCAATAGCATCTTTGTAGGCTCGAGATGGGCCATCAGTTATTTGACGCACCTTACTATTATTGAAAGTAAATAGGGAAAATGAATCTCCCAGAACTCGTGCCTGTTCGATCAATAAACATGCTACAAACCTAACACAAAATCTTCCACCCGCCTCAATGACTCGGTTATCTTTGTCAATTAATGTCGCATAAAAATCATCATCAGTCATAGAAATAGAACAATCTACTAAAATGTTAATGTGAGATGAAATACCTTTCTTTCCTCTTAGTGAAGGCTTCCACTTGCGTTGACGAGTCTCTGGACTAATGGGACCCAATGGAGCCACCGTTTCTGGAATCAAAACCGATACTGGATCGGTCAATTCAGACCATACCTTTTGTCCCTTCAACTCTTGAGGTCTCCGTGTCGCATGAGGGATCCTAATTAATTTGGGTGCTAATTCTTTGAATAGATCCTTAAGCATGTTTCCAAATGACTCGCTGGTAAAATCACTTGTAGCCACTTGGCTTTCTGTTACGCCACCAAATGGTTGTAATTCCCAATCGCGCGCAAATGCTGTAGCAAATGTGGGGAGACCGTGTCCCATAGGTCCACCTGTCCCTTGATTCATTAGCGGATGTTGTGGGCCTCGTGGAGCTATTGAATCCCTAGTTTCCTCATAGATTTTTTGAAATGTTTTCCCGTCTTCTCCTACTGCCATATTTACACCTCACCAATCATCTGGATCGAACTCTTCGTCCGGATCAAAATCAGGATCATCATCACCCCAATCCCAACCATCATCATATGATTCCCAATTTTTGGACCAGGAATCTTCATCGTCATCACCATCAGACATTCGCGAAACAACTCGAGGATCGATCATTAGAGTCGCTCCGCTGGTGTATGCTTTACCTGAGGGTCCTAATCCAGCAATGGCAGGGACATTAAGAAATCCCGATCGGCGCATTGGTCCGTCAGCATCACAAATGGATGCCACTCGATCATTTTCAGATCGAGTTAATGGAGATCCTGCAGGATTTAGATTAGGAGGACCCAATAGATAATCACTTCGAGATGAAGGTCTATCATACTCTATGCCGTCAATTAATACCATCTCTTCATCATGGGCTGAATAACCAGGGACACCAGATAGTTCATCCTCACGGATAAAAATCATAGGTTGATCATAACGAAAATCTTCGATCCCATCATCCTGAGGGATAAGATAAAAACGATGCCTCCCTGCAGTAGGATCATCAGGATCAATATCTACAGGATCTGGGCAGAAATCCAGAGTGCGATTTCCTTCATATGCTGCTTCGGCTGCCACCATCCATTCGGCCATCCCCTCTCTATTTCCTTCAATGAATGTCCACTGGGTGGGAAATCCCCCTCCATTTAATTCCACATTTGTAACAACTCCCTGGTCCTGACGAACATTAACAATTGTTCCTCTGTGTAAAGTTTGATAACATGTATTACAATAGTGCGATTGATGCTTCTTCATAGTAAGCACATCCACGCTGGGCCTACCAATAGACATCATCAGATGAACATATAAATTGCTTAAAGCCATAAATCCACTTCCTGCATGATATGGATCTTCAACAAACTCACGGCCGGCTATTACTGCTCCAAAGCGTGGCCACTGTGGTCTCGGTTCCATACTTGAGTCGCGGCGAGTTCCGCTCCCATAACCAGGAGTGAAAAATAGGTTGTCCACCAATGTCCCACCCTTGTATTCTTTATGATCAGTAGGAATATCCCATATATTAGGACTATTGAGATCTTCAGTCCAAGCAACCAATTTCCCATTTGATCTCCGGTGGAATGCTGGATAATGTTGTCGACCTACCTTAACACCTGCGCGCGCTCGGTTATTAGTGACAAGAAAACTGAAACCTGTGCCTGGAGGATCTGCAGGTATATCAAATCCAAATGAAAGCAAAGTTTCGAGTAAGTCTGGTGCAGGTGGGGGGTTCGGAATAGCAATGGGAGTAATTCCAAATGGATACCTACTATCATAGATTGACCTTCCTGTTGCTACTCGTTCCAATCTCGCTCTGACGCGATCCATGAACCTACTTGCATTATCTACCAATTGTCTTTGCATATCAATAGCATACACAATATCATTGGGACAAACGACGGGAGCTCCAACTTGGGGACGATCTTGATCAAACTCTGCAGGCAAAGTAGGGATCGGGGTGAGTTGCATCACAGTGACTCTCAAAAGTCCGCGATCTTCAATAGCACGCATTCCTGGATCCTTGAGATTGACTACTTTTGCTCCACTAATCTGACGGGTGCGAAACTGAAATACATTGAGGTGCTGACCCGTAGATGGTTGTGGCGACGAGAATGCGTTATATTCACTTCCCACTGCATCGGCTAATGATGAGTTATAACCACGCGTCCACATTTCTGGCCTTGGATTGAATCTAAAGATGCGTGTGGTGAACTCTGCCCAGGGTGTGTCCGTATGCTCGGATGGCAATAGTGTGCATCTTGCTACTCCTTGAACAGATAGATATTTCAGCGGAACTACATAGCCCCCTCCTTTACGACCATCTACCTCACTTATTCCAAATGAACCTCCCATGCCTGGAGCACGGTTGCCTCCAAAATAATACAGAGGCATTCCTGATTGAGAGGGATCTTTGCTGATATGTAATTGACTACCTGCAAATGCAGTTCGTCCAGGATACAATATGGATTCCTTATCAGAATATCCTCCAAATAATGAAATTGGGAACTCCAATGGATTATTATGCGTCCCAAGTCCTGCAGCATTAGCCTTTTCTAAGACAATACTCAATTTGGGAGTCCACACCATAGCCTCTTGTTTATTCTTACACGCCATTCCTTGTCGCCGTTTCCAAGCTGTTTCTGAATCACCTGCCCAACGAATCTCAAATGATTGCATTCCGATCCGTCGAGGGACCTTTACAGTCAGAGCCTTTGGCTTTCTGAGATCTACAAAATGCCCCATTGCTTTCTGGCTTTTCCAATCTGTGGAAAAGTTAAATGTTTGTGCTTCAGTGACTGGGGGAATCTCATGTTCTATCCATAATTGGTTTCCACATCCTGCTTGAACCATCCCTTGTCCATCATCCTCTCCCTCTATGGGTCCTGCCGAGCACACAGGACACTCCACAATATCACTCTGTGGAGCCATATAGGTCACTCCACAACGAGTGCAAATAGAAACCTCATTACACCGCACTTGCGCCATTACTCGGTATCCCTTGCTTCCATACATACCCCCTGGTTTGGGTTTCAAACTTACAGTGTTTTTATCCCAGAGACCTTCATCATAAACCGAAAAATCAAGATATTGCCAATCCCATAGGTAGCCTATGCGCCCACAGGGACAACCATAAATCCCTGAATCGTGAGAATGGCTGGGATCTATTGTGTCATAGGATACTGCTTGTGTGCGTAATGCGGATGCACCCCGCCCCAGGCCAGGAAGAAAGAAATCATCTACAAAGTGCTTCACACTACGATTCATGGAATCATCAATAATTCTATTATTGTTGTCCACAAATAATGACTTGAAGGTTGTCATGAGGACCTCATAGCCAGCCTTTGAATCAAATGGATTAGCCCAATATGACATATCTAACAACCCCTATTATCTCGAGCAATATCTATTCCAGTCAGCTTCAACCATTGTTGAACGCTGGGGAGTCCTTTTCCGAACTTTGTTCCTGTTCCTCCAGATCTCCTCAAACGCAAATCTGGGAACAGATCACTCATAGTTGCATAGATGGCTGCCCATTGGTGCATGAAGAGTTGTTGCATGATCGGCCTGATGAACATATCCTCAGCACCACTTCCAGATTGGATTCTCTCTAATTGTTTCTGTTCATAACCTACTCCACTTTGCAGTCCGCCAGATAGGAAACTCTGATACATGTAGCTCAGATCCTCACCACATTGAGGGCAAATCTGATTCAAATACGAATAACCAATTCGTGCATTCCCTGTATGGTGGTTGTCTTTGATCACATTAATGCCTGATTGAGCCGTATCTAATTCTGCTACCCAAATTGGTTCCATTCCATGAAGGCTTGTTTCAGAGGATGGGCGATCGTCCCATGTGTAGGTTTCTGATACAATCCATTCATGTTCTGGAGCAAACTCAAAGGTGCTGATGTTTGTGGATCCGCATGTTTCTGCCCATGGAATCCTTCCTGGACAGTAATTTCCCTCTGCATAATCTGATTGACGTTCATAAAATGCTCCCATAGCTGGCTTGGTATATGCGGTATCATTCGCATACCACACATTTCCACAATCTACGCAATTGTGCACCTGGATAACTTCATCAATAAATATGGGTGATTCATCACCAGGCTTTACTAATTTCACTTTACGCCATTCGTCGCCCATGCGCTCCTTACAAGCAGTTGAGACCATAGGATAGTATTGATTTCCTCGTCCATGCCCTACTCGTTGTTCCCATACCGGAGTAGTTGAGCTCGGAACTTTGAATGCTACTTCGTCATCAGGAGTATTTTCATTGAAGGCATGATTATCATAACATCCAATCTCGTGAATGAGATCTCCTACTTGGTATGGACAACCCTCAACAGTGCAGGGTTCTGTAGGCGAATAGCGAGTATCAGGCAGGGTTCCATCGTTGCGAAGAACTCTATGTCTTTCATGATGGCTGCAGGTAGGAAGCTGATACAACGCTGAAAGTCCGTAAAGAGAAATAGTTCTCATGCGCTTAATATCATCTTCATCAGTGGTCCCTTGTATATTGGTTCCGTGCATGACATTGTGATTCAAAAGTAAATCTGAAAGAATGTTCATTATGCGAGGAGTTACTCCTCGGGGAAAAGGTAATGAATATGCTTGATCCATGTAATTATTCCTATTGCCAGCAGGGTGTATGGTAACATGGCCAAGCTCGTGCATGATCAACATTCCAAATGCTGCCGGATTGCCATTGACTGGAGCCAACATATCTACTAACCATGGATCGCACGCAGTTAGGTGATAATTCTCAGTGATGGCAAAATCCAACATTCTCCCTTCAATCCACACATCATATCCAGTAGTGAATGCACTATCCCTAACTACTGTTGCTTGTTCCTCACCAACACCTACTGCACCTGCTCCAGAGATATACAAACGAGAATTGCGGGCTTTGCCACTAACTCTGCCACACACCCCTATAAAATCATCCCACACGGCTGGAGGGACGTCTGCTTCAGGCATAATTAATGGTAGGTGGTCTGACTATTTCAGTCTGTCTCTGCAGCACCGACTCGTGAATCTAATGCTTGCGAAAACAACTTATCATAAAAGATTCCATCCTCTTTAGTTAGATTTCCTGAATCATAGCCTATTCGATCATCACCTTCTCTGAATACAGTGGACTCATAATTTTCCTTTTGTAGGACACTCAAATACTGCATTGTTTGAGAAACTTGAGTAATAGTAGTTCCTGCATCATTCATTACTGATGTTTCCTTTTCGCCGAATTGACATAGATCACTAGTTATGCCTACACAAAGTTGGAAAGTTAAATCATCAGCAGGTCCACCAGAGTCAAACTCATGGAATCGCATCCAGAGCCTTAGGTGTCCGAACGGATCATTGTCTGTATCATCACCCATCAAATCTTTGAAAACCTGAGGTATATTTCCAGATCCTGCTCCTACACAGTGTTGTAAAGGAAAGCAAGCCAACATTCCGGAACCCCCCTCTGTCCCTAATATGAGTCGCGCGGCAGCCTCTTCCACACCGCTTGCATTTAGACGCTTTTTCATAATTGCTTCCATACATTTGATGACTGTTTCGACAGTGCATAGATCTTCGGCCTTGAATCCCTCATCACTAAAAACATCCGCAAATCCTTCTTCAGGAATCACTTGGGACACACCCTCTTCACTTGGATTACCGAGAATATGTGGTGTCGATCCATTATGTCCGAATATAACTCCAGGTTTGGTAAGTGGGTGTAATAATCT
>PVBE010369330.1_pt1 | contig 19277 bp, 26 predicted proteins | sample 1631181 | NCBI WGS metagenome assembly PVBE01 (sample SAMN08397723, study PRJNA350692) | Marine metagenome, whole genome shotgun sequencing project. | isolation source: water | place: Pacific Ocean | collected 2012-04 | reverse complement strand
CGTTCACTTATCCATGACCGCTTGAAGTAACATGACAAGGGTTGGCTTGTGTTGCCCCGGTTACGTTCCCATTTAAATTTGTGGGCTCTGTTATTAGGCTTCCGATATCATCATAAGCCCTACTCGCAGGAGTGCTCGTAGATGTTTTATCCGTGTCGGCGGCCGAACCGCCAAATGTCCAATGAGCGTCACCCGGCGAAAGAGCACTTTGAACAACCAACATCGGTTTGTCCGCATCGAAGCCAGTTGTTTCGTCACTGGTAAGTGCTGTCGCCGAATAAGCCATTAGTACATCCCTTGCGTTTTAAGCTCTTTAAGAGCGGGCACAATGTTTTGTCGGACGTATTTTTTCATCTCTGCCCGGTTTGCGGGGAGACTTGACGAAATCGAAACATTTACCGTCTGCCCGCCCCCGGACACACCGTCAGCGCGGCCATTAGCAACTTCACGCTTGCTCATAACATATTCACCCGGCATAAGCATTCGCGGCACTGAGTCGCGATTTGCTGTGCCGCCCGTGACAAAACCACCTTCGGCCATTCCAGGTATTTGTCCCATGCCGTATGTGATAAAACCCTTAATCAAACCGAACATGGCTGAACCGGCAGCAGCCGCAAGCAACGGCCCGATAAAGGGAATGCCAGCAGTGTTTGCAGCAGCGGCGGCGGCACCCTCGGTCGCATACGCAATAACCTTGGCCTGCATAACATCAAGAGCAGACATTACAGATTGATGTGCTAGCTTTTCCATGCCTTGAGCAAACTTATTTTGGCCCTCTTCGGCGTCTTCAAACCCTTGCACAAAAGCTTCACCGACGGCCATGCCCTGGTTAGCATACATGGCGGCTTCTGCTGTAGCCACTCGCAATGCTTTTTTTCGGGCCGCTTCTTCTTTTCTAAATCTTTCTAAGGTGGCTTTTTCGAGGTCCTTAATTCTTTTTAGTTCCGCTTTATCGGCAGCCTTTAAAATTCTTTCACGAATTTTTTCTAGCTGTTTCTTCGCGTCAGCTTCTCTCTTCGCTTCGGCTTTTCTCTTTTTCTCAATAGCCTTTAATTCAGCGTCCGTAAGGGTTTTAGTAGCTTTGCCTAATTTATCTGTAGCATCGCGGGCTTTTTCCATAATGGGTGTCGTCGTGTGCAGTTTTTTACCAGTGTCTAAAACAGCGTCAGACATCATATCGATCGCTTGCATTGTCTGGTTGGACGCCTCTTGGATATTGCCCATATCTTCGCCCAACTCATTAGCAACTATCCCGAAGCTATCCATGATGGGCGTATAGTCGGTTCCTAACCATTTATTCGATTGCTCTATCAAAAGGTTAAACATTTGAATCCAGCCCGAAACAATACTGTTCAACCCAATCTGCAAAGCTTTCCAAGCTTGCATAACGACAGTGCCAAAGCCCACAAAAGCCTTAGCAAGAAAACCAAGAGTCGGAACAACCGCTTGCGCCGTTTGAGAAGCAAAATCAACAAGCCCCTGGAATACTGGGGCATAAGAGCCCTTTAATTTAACCACAGAGTTAGCCATTGCCTCCATAACGCGAGTAAACATCGGCTGCATGGTTTCGCCCATTGCTCGCGTCACGCCCCCTGTAGCCGTCTGTAAGCGGGTTAAAGCATCCACAAACTCTTCGGACTTTTTAGCGGCGTCTTCGGCCATAATCCCGCCAAGTCTTTCAGCATCCTTGCCAAGCTCTTTCATGCCGCTAGAACCCAGCTGCATCATTTGGGCAAGTGCGGCACCGCTACGCCCGAACATATCCATCATCAAGGCGGATTTTTCGACGGTCGGTGGCATGTCTTTAAACGAATCAGACACTTCGTAAATTAATTGCTCTGTGCTCTTAAAGGAACCGTCTTGTTTTTTGACGCTAACGTTTAATCTGTCAAAGGCTTCTTCGGCAACCTTTACGCCGTTTGCGGCATCTCGCGCAGTACGAGCAAAACGTGTCATGGCTCCACGCTGCTGGTCCATGCTGGTGCCGCTAATCTGCATGATGTGATCGAATTTCTGGTAAGCGTCGGTGGTAAGGGTCAAACGTTGGGCACCCTTAATCATTTGGTCACCAGCATTTGCTATTTTTTTGGTGAGTAAAAAAGCTGCCGCCCCGGCAGCCGTCAGAGAGGCTGTAAGAATAGCGACGGGCTTTGCAGCCGAGGCAAACTTTTTAATGGCTTCAACCGCTTTCTCAGCAGCGCCCTTAACTTTCCGGTGAGCTTTTGACAGCTTGTCGAGAGACTTGGCGGTTTTATCGACAGCCCCCGACATTTTGTCTTGGAGGATTAACGAGATCCCGACTTTGCGGTTTTCTGCCATTGACTCTTCTCTTTCTTCGCCATTTCATTTTGGAAGACGTTATTAATCTCCGTGCAAAGATTAAAAACCTCCAACACAAAAGCAGGCTGCTCCATTAAATCGGAACCGCCCCACGGCAACACGCCAAACTCTTTAAACTCACCCCACCACCGAATGACTTCCCAAGTCTCGTCGTTGATTTGGCTCCAAGGGCATCGACGAAGTGTGGGCATCCACTCCCACGCAACGTTCTCATTCTTATCCGAATCGCAGTTTCGGAACTCCCGGTACTTATCGCCTTCTTCAAACTCGTCGCCCTTGCATTTTGAACAGTTCCACTTCTTAACAGCAGAGTCGTTGCTCAAAACCATGCGGAGGGCGATCTCTATTTTTTTCTTAGTCCACCTTTCAAAACGCTGATTTCGGTAAGTGCCGAAAACACCTCGTCTATAAGGGCGACTTCCGCTCTCTCATAAAACTCTTCGGCGTTGGTCACGGGATTGTCTCGGATGTCGCGATAGTTTTCGATTTCTAAAACGCGCTCGTGAACAATATTTTCAACTACTTTTTCTAGAGCGGTTTGATTCTTTTTAAGAGTAGCCGCTCTAGAGTACCGGCGAAATTCGCCGCCCGTCATAGGAATGATTTTTACGCAAATCTGCTCCTCTTCTGGTAAGTGTCTATTGTCACCGTGTTCCGGCACGTACAGAATCGCATCTGCTTCGCTTATAGTCATTTTGTTTTCCCCGTAATTAATTTTCTAAGTGTTACTGATTCCAAGCAACTGTTAATTCATCGCCACCGCTAGTCCCTAATGCTGTAAAAGGAATGCTTAGAACAGCTTCTTCAGCTTCAGGAACTTCGATAGCTCCAAAGTTTAATTCGCATTTTGCCATTGTCAAAACTACCTTGTAGCCCGTCGTGCTTCCTAGTGTAATTACCACCGCCACCGATGAAAAAGTAGGGTCGCCGGTTGCCGTCAGCTGCACATATCGTTGAGCGTATTCCTCGATAAAATCTTTACGCGCTCGGACACTAATGGTCCCGGTCACAGAACGGTAACCTGAGATAAAATCAGACGTGCCTTTTTCAAAAGCTTCGTCACTGATTGGTTTATTATTGTTTGCCAACGTAACATCGAAAGACGTTATCGGAAGGGTAACGCCACCTAGAGTCAGGCCCCCACCAATCCCGTTGATAGGACTAGCCGTTCCAGTGGTTTCGGTGTACGTGGAAGGTACGATAGCCTCGTCGTTGGCATACGTTCCAGATTTAACAACCAACGTATCGGCGGAAGATTTCGAAGTCACGATTGTCTCATCGCCGTTGACCGAGATAACCGAACCCACCATAAAGTTAACACCATCGCCACTTAGCAAAGGGAGAGATGTACTCGTCACCGAAGAAGAAGCGCAAGTTCCCGTACCTGTCAGAGCGTAGTTAAAAGCCCCGCCACTGAAACTTACTTTTGGTTCCTCGCCCCCGCTGCCCGAAATGCTCATTTCGTTGATCCAACAACCAAACAAGTCTTCGCGAAAAACGCCGTTTGCTGTACGAGCCATCCGAAGAGTAGGCAATGCGTTTGTGTCAGAGAGCTTATAAGTTTTAGCCGTACTTGCGCCAAAAGCACCACCCATAGCAGCCTCGAACATGTGCCCGATATCTGGTTCGGTTGTGCTACCTACGGGCAACAAATAACTTTCACAAGACCAAGAGATCTCCTGCTTACCTGTAATGCGTTCCATAACGGATCGTGTAGTTCTGGCATCCATACGATCGTTTCGAGCGACGTTAAACTCAAAAGCCGTACTCAACACTTTAGCTGCATCGCCAGTGGCTAGGTGCTTTTGATTGTCTGTCCCGTAACGCCCGCCAGGGTATGCGGCATCCTCTTTAGTTACAAAGAAGCGTAAATTTCTTCCCAACGCATGATCTGTTAAAGCGCCCATAATTAATTCTCCTCAGTCTTTTCGACAGTTTTTTTCTTGGTTTTGGTTTTAGGCTTTTCGCTATCCACCAAAACGAATCTGCTGGTAGCCAAAGCTTCTTTTGCCTGCGCTTCGGGAAGGTCTAAAACATCCCCCGCCTTCACAGGGACATCGCCAAAGTTTATAGGATCAACACTGGTATATTTAACTTTCATCATCAACTCCTACGACTGCCCGCTGGTTCGCATGTAAGCAACGTTCACTCTTAAAACCATAGACCCTTCGCCCAAAGCACCTGGAGCGCCTTCGTCAGTCTCCGCAGATACTACCGTTGTCGATATTGCCTTGGAACCTCTTGTCGTGTCTACATTCAAAACCGCAATAATGTCGTCTAATAGGTTGCTGAGTTTTGTTGCACGGTCTGTCTGTGTTTGCCCAACCACATGACAAATTAAATCGATAGGCAAAAGCACACGGATTTGATCACCCGGCAAATACTGCAAAGTCTCCGCAAGCGGTATGTAGCCAACCCAAGGCTTTAACGCAGGCGGAACCTCGGCCCAAGTCTTCGCCTCTTTGCCTACAGTCACGACAGTGGTGTTATAACCGTTGCCAGTCGTGACACTCGCAAGCGTTGTGCTTACGCTGTTCAATATGCTGGTTCTAGCAGGTGTTCCCATTATTTTACCTTAGAAGCCTTAGCATCAACAAAAGCTTTGACGGCAAAATCAGCAGTGATTTTTTCAATCTCAGGTGCGGCCATATCCGCTGCCCACCCTAGATAGTTCGATTTTGGATGATTAACAAAATTGCGAAGTGCGTATTGGGTTGTGACCACGGCAGGACTATCTTTTGTCCGTTTCTTTTTAATGGTCGCCAAGACCCCGGCGTAACCCGAACTCGCACTGGAATTTTTATACATGTAGATGAGCCGTTTACCACCCTTCCAGTTCAAAGGACTGCCGGTTTGTTTGGCTTTCTTTGTCATGGGAATGGCCAGCCGCTTATTTTTTCGCCTGATAACCCCGCCCCGGTCACGAATCCCCGCATAAGGGAGAGGTGAGTAAGAACCAGTCATGAGGCTACCGTTAGCTTTTTCTACAACTGGGGCTTCTTTAAAAGAGCCCGCCAGCCCGCCCGTGGATTTTTTAAAGTTTGTTCGACAAGAAATATCAATGTAGAGCGTCAAAGTCTGCGCTGCTTCCATTGCTGCCTTAAATTTTTTAATGGCTAATTCATTCCGAACACTTTTAAAAAATTCGTGTATGTCTTCAGGTTCGCCCGCCATTAGTATTTATCCGAGTCATCGCTGCCAGGACTGTTTTGACCACTGCCGGGGTAGTCGTCACGACCCACCGCAGCAAAGGGACGAATATAATCGTCGTCGCTTTCGATGGCTTCTTTTCTGGAAATATTGAAGGCAGACTTGTAACGCACACCAGAATTGCCACGGTTCTGCTTAATAAGATCCGAAAGCAATTCCTGATAATGCGCTACAAAGACAGTCATGTCCGCGCTCATACCAAGAGCCCCACGAGCCAATTCGCGGGAGTATTTTGCTATGATTGCTCGAACGCAAGAAATGGTCGTAAGCATAACATCGCTGCTATACTCCGTCAAAAGGGCGTCAATAGTCTCGTTGGCCAAGATCTGGTCGTTGGTATTTGTGTCTCCTATTTTGAGACGAACCTTGTCCCGGTTTGTACTCAAAGACTCATCAAATGACCAAGCCATGCCCTACCCCTTTTCGACTACATCTGCGACCTTCCGCCGTCTGCTTTTTTTCTTCGCCTGTTTTTTTGCTTGAGATTTGGTCGGTTTAATAAACTTAATCCAGCCAAGATTCTTATGTGCTTGAAACTGACGAATAGGCCACGTTGGAGCTTCCGGTACGGGATCACCAATTTGGCGATCCTCGTACCGGCCCTCCGACGTAATGACCTTAAGTGGTTTCCCCGCCACCCACATAATTACGCGCAGTTGATGAAACGAGCACCCAGAACGGTCGAAACCTGCTTCTGGTCATAGCTCATTTCCATCTCAATGCGGTCACTACGCAAGTGATCCATACGGAAACGGCTAACGCGCTGGCCGTCTGGACCTGCACCGGTATAGCCACCCCAAGCAAACGTATAGCCTGCCGATGGTTGCATAAGTGATGGTGAGTCAGGCACATACATGAGAACCGCCGAGGTTCCAGTAAAAATACGGCTAATGCTATCAGCCGCGCCCTGAAGTGCTGTGTTTTCAACACCGCGAGCAACCACAACCTTCTTAAGACCCAAAAGACCTGAGAGCATATCTTCGGTGACAACACCTGTCTGAGTGTATCTAATTCGATCCACTACATCCGCTGAGTTCTTCAGCGCGTTGTAGGCGTCAACACCTAGAACAAGCGTGTTTCCACGGAAACCAGTCTTGGCTTCGATAGAATCCGCTTCGGCATCGATATCTTCAATCGGTGTACCTGTGGCGCTGTTCCACTTAGATGCAGCTTTGTTGATATCCAAACCGGTTGTTGAACCAGTCCAGGTTCCGCCGCTAAAGAAGCTGGCTGCCCAGTCTTTGTCACGTCGGATCATCATTTGCTGAGTCAGAAACTTGGTCGCGTCTGAATCCATATTTAATGGAGCGTCAGCATTAGCACGGATTTGATCTGCTACGTCTTTGTGCAGCGCTTTTACGGCACAAGAGTAAGACGCGGTGGACAAATCGTAACCAGCACCCGCAGACTCAGTGCCAGGGGCACGGTCTTTGGCCTCAGAGCGCATGAAATCGCCCTGATCGTACTGAAAATACAGATCGCTTTGCTTTGGCACATTAATTAGCGGGAATAATTGGGTAGAAATAAACTTAGTATTTTCCTGTAGATACGCGATCGACACATTGGTCAACGGAGCATTTACGTGAACATCACTGCGAGTTGGATTTGGCATTTTAAAGTCCTCCTATAAATGCTTTGTTAAGCTTGCTTGCCGTTCTTCTGAAAAAGCAGGCTGATAATGTCACCGTCCGAGGTAGGATCTTCTAAAGAAACACCCAAACGATAAGACCCTGTATCCGACACCTTAGCAGCGGAGTTTGCATCACAACCTACGTTGTACCCTGCCCCAAGACCTGATTCAGTTCCGACGTAGACTGGAGTCACACCCGCAACGCAGATAGTCGCCGCTTCGCCTGCCGCTGGCTTGTTCTGTAGAACGCCAATAGGGTTGCCGTCATCACCAGTCAACGCGGCTTTTCCGTCAGTATCGACAGAGACAAAGTAGTATTGCTTTGCGGAAAGATCCGCAGCAGCAACGAGGGTAATGCATGTTTTGTTTTCTGAGATTGCCATGATTGAGTCTCCTTACTTGGCTTGCTCGTTAAGATAAGCAGTATAGAGTTCGGGGTTTTGGTTCATCGCGGTTTCAAAAGCTTTCGCATACGAAACGCCGGACTTAGAAACCGCTTCGCGAGCAATTCCGTCCAGTTTTCCGTAAGCCGAAGCGCTATCGCCACCGTTCGACATACCGGACCCCAACTCAGCGAGCAGACCGGTTTTCTCGATTGTTGCACTTACTGACTTGAAGATATTTTCCACATCTTCAGCAATTTTTGGCGCTACCGAATGAAGTGACTTAAGCATCAAACCAACTTCTTCAGGCGATTTGCCAGGGACGTAAGGAAAATCTTTCTGCGCTTTCGCAATATAGTCTTTGCGTAGCCGCTCGTCGCGCTCAACCTTTAAAGCTTTTTCTAGCTTCTCGGCTTTTGCGATTGCTTGCTTTTGAGACTTGAAAAGGGCCGTCATTTGCTTACGAACGTTTTTAGGAAGAGCTTTCAAAGACTTTTCTACGTCTTCTTTTTCTTCTTCTTCTTCTTCCTCTTCTTCAGCCTTTTCCGCTTCTTCTTCGTCAGCGATGGTAGTGCCTTCAGACTCTTTGCCCTCTTCGAACTCTTTGTCTTCTTTTTCGGCTTCCTCTTCGTCTGCGATAGTAGCGCCTTCAGACTCTTTGCCCTCTTCGAACTCTTTGTCTTCTTTTTCGGCTTCGTCTTTTTCTTCTTCTTCTTCTTCTTCAGCTTTCTCGTATTTACCCTTTTGGATACCGAGACCTTCGGCCATTACACCGAGAGCCGTTTCAGGAGTGAATGAGTCAGAATAAGCGTTCAGAATTTTTAAGGCTCCTTTAAGAGCTTCTGCCGCTTCGGGGTTGTTGTTTAGTGAACTGCTTTTAACAACTCGATCAAAACGGTTGTCTTCGCTGCTAGGGGCGTCGATTACCGCATGTAGAATATCAGACATTTTAGTCTCCGCTGATTTTAGGACGGGAAATCTCTTTTTCTTATTAGCCCCTTGAGGGACCAAGCTTACTTCAAGAGTTTCGACGTCAGTTAAGGCTGTGATCGCCATTATCGTTCTTCTTTCAACTCTACGAATTCAACTTGTGGCATTTTGCTCTTGGTCGTCTTTTTTCGGTTTCCATAACCGCCTATGCTATAAGCGTTTAATTCACCGTCTTTTACCGACGCCCATTCCTCATCCCCAAGTTTCGTCCCAAGTACCCATGAGCCTGAATGCACGATGTCGTCCCCAAAGGGCATCGTATAAGCTCTGTGAGGTTCGTTTGCCATAGCATTATCGTAATCCTCGCGGCTTGGGTAGGGAACCATGTAAGATTCTACCGGATGCGCCTTGGCTACTTCGCTATGATCTAACCCTATTACCCGCGATTCCGCGAGCCATCTGTGGGCTGTGTCCTCTACTGCTTTTGGAGGCACCCAATCGTCTTGGCTGTCTACCTGATACGGATCAAGCACTATGCCGTAGACTATCTGCTTCTCCGAGTCTGCCTTTGAAATCGGCACAACTAATGATTCAGACTGTTCGGAAAGATCCCGATTGACGCCACCCTGCTTATTAATCAGCTCATCGGCTTGCGCACTTTTGTCCTCTTCTGCTCTTGTATCCAAGATTGGACCATTTTGCGAGTCCAGGTCAAGTAAGAAATGACGGCTTCTTTTAAGTACCGCTTCCAACTTACGCCCCACCTCCCCGCTATCACCAAAACGGCGAACTGCTTTTGGGTGGGGAAGGGTACAGGTGACCAGATCTCCCAAAGCATTCTTTGCCACACGTCCGAGAGCTATAACCTCTTGAGGTTTCTTGGTTTCTAGCCAATCCAGTTGGGTAATGTCCACGATACAGACATTGCTTTTTTCGATTCCCAATTTGTCCAAATAAAGATCTTTAAAGACTCGGCCATCCTGACCGACCAGATATTCCCCACGTGCTTTATCGATAGAATTTGGTTCTTCTACAACAAAAACGATTGGACTATTTGGCGAATGAACCGAAACACTGCTTTTGTTTAGCTTTCGGAGCTGTGCCTTTTCCACTTCTAGATGGTTTGTGGCTTCCCGCATTAAATCACAGGACGGACATTTTTTGCCGCGTCGTGTCATTTCAGCCATAAGCATAGAACCCACCCGCACGATTTCGGGTTTCAATTCCGCATCCCTTTTGTGGTCTTGATGCCACCCGTCCAAAAACTCCCAAGCAGACTGGATATCTTGATCAGTCATTTCTTCGATAAAGTTTTGGGTCATTTGGTTTATGGCCATCTTAGCCAACAGCTTAGAACCGGCTTTGGCGTGCCGCCGTCTGCCACCTGCCGTACCTCTGGCTGCTTGGTGAATCTTGGCATAAGCCCATCCAGGGAGTTCCTCTTTTGCTAATTTTAAAGCCGTTTCGAGATATTCTTTACTGGCTTTGTCTACTTTGACTTCTTTGCGACTTTCCGCCACAACGCCCTCGGCCCATTTTCGTCCAGCGTCACCGCCCCACAATTTCCAAGCGATCAGCCCCGCGCCGGGGTAGCCCTTATCCCTGGGATTTCTATTTGCCTCAGAAGCTACAATGTCGCGCTCGTGACCAGCAAAAAAGCTAACCATCCCTTTGACCATCTCCAAGGAAAGCGGCTTACCGCGTTGAATCGCTCTACCGATGGCAGTTTTAGCATCGCTTCGGTTGTACTCTTTTTCCCAAGCAAAGCCCTGATTGACTTCCCTAACAACCGACTGCGGAGCTTTATAACTTTTCTTCTCTAGCCGGGAACCCTCACGGGCGGTCGCCGTTGCTGCCGCCAATTCTTTATCCCCAGTCCGTTCAAGAATAGCGTTGTAGATTGCGTCCCACTCTTCGCCCTTTTCCACCCGCAATCTTGCCGGGTCGTGTTCGTCAACAACTTCAAAAGTAGCAACTTCCACAGCGCCTTCGTGGGGCTCATAATCCCCCGTCATCAGAACATAACCGTCTTCATAATCCATCCAGTGGTAGCCTTTTGGACCCTTCAGATTCAAGGTACTCATTTTGCTTCTCCCACTTTTGGCGAAAACTGCGCAGACTGCTCTACCTGTTCTTCGTCTTCTGGAATTTCTTTTTCCTCGGCTTCGTCATACAGGCCATCATCCTCATGCTGCTCTTCTTCAGCAGGCTTGCTACTTACAGCATCTGCGGCAGGGAGGTTTGCGTACTCACGAACCCATTTTTCAAGTTCGTCGTCTGGGGTAATAAGCCCAGCTCCCGCAAGGTTAGTAAGCGATGCTGCCAAGTCTTTAACGTCAGGCGTTTCAATATCGCTAAAGAACAATTCTGGATAAAGTGAAGGGTCATTCCACCCGTTCAAACGCATTAATGGTGCAATGGCTTGTTCGTTAAACGTGGTCGCGATTGTTTGTAAGTAGGTTCCGAGCGCTTGAGCAAAAAGAGCCGTCTTGTTTGAGCTTAATGCAAAACTTCCGACCCCGTCCATTCCCAGCAAAACAAACTCTCCGAGAACGGATAAGGCTGTTCGCGACTCGTACCGTTTTACAATTTCGTTGACGTCCAAAGGACGCCGACCGCCCGAGCTTAGGAGGCTAAGTTTAAACCCTGAAGGGTTGCCGTCCATGTCCGTTTCGGACGGGATGACCACCCCTTCGTACTCATCCCGCCGAATTTTTTGGATCATGTCGCGAAAATCATCTACGACCGCCTTTTGAGCCGCCGTTGCATTACTCGCTAAAAGCTCCAAAGGCACCTGCATCACGGGCAAGCCTGCGAGGTCTCTTTCAATTCCTATACTCTCAATTTCCTGTATGCGCTTGCAGTAAAACCATGATCGATAAGCATTTCTTAAAATGGATCTGCCTTCGGGGTTGTTCTTATGGCTTTCAGTTCGAAAGTGTACGCATTTTTCGATTGGTAGATAAGTGATCTCGTAATGAGGTGGAGCAAGTTGCCACATCCCCAGTGTCTCGCCCTCGTCACTGAACTCCCATTTATAGAGAGTGTCCTGTGCGCGAATACTAAACTTACGCCAACCAATGCGACCGTCTTTGTAAATGCTATTCGTTTTGGGATCACGTGTGTGGCCTTTACGAATTTTGTAAAGGGTTTCAAAATACGACCACCCAAAAGGTAGCATGGACAAGACTTCAGATAAAAAGTCCGGCCAGCCGACGGACATATCCGACAAACACTCCTGAACGAATTTAGCATATTCATAATGCTCTTCGGTTTGGCCTGTAGGACGAATGGATGATTCGGTTTGGCGAACTAGAGTTTTGATAGCGTAAAGAATAGCCCCGATGACCGGGTCATTGTCTTTCATTTCGGTGTAAATCTTTACACCTTTTGTGCCTTCAAGCTGGCGCAGCCATTCTTCGTTGACTAAACCGGCCTGACGATTTAAGCCCGTGACACCTAAAACATCTAAAACATCGTAACCGTCTACTTTTTTATCTTCTTCACCATTCATCTTTTAAACTCCAACGCCAAACTGCTTGGCTTGATCGGCTGTTAATGCACGGATGCTACATCGGCAGTTAATAACTTCACCCGCCTCCGCACCTGGATCGCCAGGGTATTCTAGAACCGCCCCCGTTGCGGGGTTTACAAAAGGCTCACCCGTTGCTCTTACTTGTCCATCGAGAGCATCGTGCTGTCTATCACCGGACAAGCCGTCGGTTTCAGCCAGCCATATCCAGTATTCAGTGCCCATAATTTTACCCGCTTCCAAACGACCTCGGTTGCGGGCTTGGTTTGTTTCGGTTCTTGCGATCATCCTAGCACGAGCACCCAAGCCGTGAGAAGTAAACCGCTTGCCCAAGGGTTTTAATTCGTAAGGCGTCTCGGCAGCAGACGGGACGGTAAGCCATGTCCGAAGACGTTGTGAAATTTGCTGAGTCGTTAAGCCGGGATCGGTTGCGTACCAAGTTCCAAGCGCCTTACCGACCGCACCGCGCATTTCTTTTTCTAAGTTTGGCGGTATCCTTTGCAATTGGACCTGCTTTTCCAAAAGCCATGCAGACTTTGCCGCCGGTTTAAGCAACCAAGCATCCTTCGCAAATTCTGCCCCGCTGTCATTTATCTGGCGGAGGCCATAAAGAGTAACCACTCGAACCAATGTTTCATAATCCCACTCGTCGCCGTCAGCCTTCTTTACACGCATCAAAGACTTTGGCCCGTCGCGTCGTATTTCGCGAATAATCCGGTTCACGTTCTTTCTGGATTCTTTTTTAAGCCAACCTTCCAAGGCCCGTGCCAAAGCCTTGGCTCGTTCGGTTGTAGCTCGTCGGTGTCTACGGGATTCGCCGTCAAAATCGTCTTGCGAAATCCTCTCAACCTTTTGAACATCGGACCGCCGATTACGCACCGCGTTATTCAATCCCCCACACATGATCAGACCCAATTCTTCGGAACATAGTTGGCATCGTTGTCGACCCGTATATTGACCATAGAGCGCGAATCCAGCTCGGTTACACCATAGACCAAGGCATCAAGCCGATCGGGGCTGTGAGGCATGAATGTGGACGAGTAGGTACACAACTGGTCTTCGAGTAAAGGAAAATTGCCCACATGGTGGACTCTACCCTGTTCATAACGAGCCGCGACGGGTTCTGCGCGAGAAAATTTCCCTTTTGAAGCACGGATGGGACGGTACGAAATCCGGTTATCGACTTGTCGAATTACTTTTTCCACAAGCTCGCCCCCCTGATTCACTTCCGCAACAACCCGGTCGGCCCCGTGACGGTTATAACAATCCACCACCGCCCGAGCCCAGTTGTCCACGGACAAACGACCGCTCAGATCTTCGATAACATAAAAATCATTATCTTCCCCCAGCCCGACAACAACGATCCCCGTCTCGTCACTTTTGCGTTTAGACGACATAGCGGGGTCAACCGCCACCACCACCCGTGCAAAATCGGGATGCTTATCCACCCGGCTATTTTCTATCATAGTTCGGGTCCAGAGCGCACCCGGTATCTCGTCCAGGAGTTCCGCATACAGCTCTTGCTTTCCTAAATTTGTGCCTTCGTACTTGTCCAGGATGTGCTTGAAGAAACCATCGGCCAAATTATCTCGGTTGTCAAAGGTAGTTCCACGGGTAACGTAGGTAGAATCGTTTTTTATTAAATCCCTCAGAAGTTGGATAGGCCGAGGTGTGGTGGTCACCACGCATTTCGGATCCCCCAAACGCAAACCGAACATCAATTGATCCCAAGTCTCGTATGAGTACGTCCATGCCGCAGTTTCGTCGCACCACGCCGTGTCATGTTGCGGTCCTCGGAGCTGATCGGGTTTTTCAGAAGAAAATGTTTGAGCAATAGCCCCGTTCGGCCACATTATCCGGCGACGCGACGGCTCGTAAACCGGCCTTTCGTCAGGGGCGCAACATGCCAATAAACCACTCGGCCCATTTACCATGACGTCTCTGACATCTGCCGCAGTTCTGCCAATTAAGGCAATATTACGAGCCGCCCCCGATTTGACGCGCTGCCGTATAAATTCCGCTCCGGCACGGGTTTTTCCATACCCACGTCCTGCCAATATGAGCCAAATTCTCCAATGATCCTGGGGAGTTCGCTGATCGGGCCTAGCCCAAAAATCCCAGTCCCACCGAAGGTCAATGAGTTGTTTCTGGGTTAGGCTGTCCAGGATCTTCTTTTGCTGACTCGTTGGCAGTAAACTTAGTGATTGCGCTTGTGATAACGTCTCGCGCTTCTCTGGCTTGTTCTTCGATTTTGATTGCTTCTCCATCTTTCCCCGTAACCTCTTGACGAACCTTTGGAATAAACATGTCCCTACGCCTTTCCAGCTTCCAGGCAGCCGCTTGCCAAGAGCCTTCACGGGCGGCTTTTTCGATAATGGCAAGCCAGCCTTGGGTCGCTTCGCCCTCGGCCGCTTTTACAGAGTCCCGAAATTCCCGATATTTCTTTACATCCTTGCGGTCAGAATCAGCCCATTGCATCCATTTGAAGTATGTGGTTTCACTAATTCCGGCACACCCGCAAGCATCTTTAATTGGGCAACCGACTCGAATTGCTCTTATAAATCGCTCGGTTACGTCTTTCGTCAATTTCGATCTTCTGCCAGCCATATTACCCTCCAAGGTGTAAAGACATTATCTCACTTCTAAGGCTTGCTTCAGATCTAAACAAACCTCTCATTTCTGAGGTTATCATGTCTGATTGGGCCTTGTGTACCCCTCGGGTCGTCATACATTGGTGAGTTGCCGTGATTATTACCGCAACTCCCCGAGGTTTAACGCACTCTTCTATGGCGTCAGCTATTTGGGCGGTTAATCTTTCTTGGACCTGTAATCGCTTGGCGTAACAATCCAAAACCCGAGCAAGCTTGGAAACACCCACCGCACCCCGGTCTGGGAGGTAGGCAATTGTCGCCGTTCCGATGATTGGGGTAATGTGGTGCTCGCAGTGACTTTCGAAAGGGATTTTCCGCAACATGACCAATTCGTCATATCCGCCAACTTCGGAAAACGACGTGGCTAGAATTTCTTTAGGGTCTTCTTTATAACCCTTAAACCATTCGCCCAATGCTTTGACGAACCTTTTGGGCGTGTCCACTAATCCTTCACGAGTGGGGTCTTCCCCAATAACCCAAAAAATATTCTTCACAGCCTCAAGACCGGCTTTGTATTTAGTTTCTTCAATGGCTTCTTCTGTAAGCTTGCTCACCATTTCTTTTTTATCTTCACTCATCGTATGCTCCAAAGTTTGTGCATTTGAACGGACAATCTCCATTCAGGGTTTTCATCTATTAACTGAAGACAGTGCTCCAGGTTCTTTTGTTGAGGTCCGCCACCGTCAGCCGCTGGCGATAGGAAATAGAACTTTGATTCCAAGCTAGGTTTGGGAATCCCTTGCCTAGTTGCCCGGACGTAACGAAGCTCTTGAACATGTCCAATTTTGAGTGTGTGCTCTGCCGTCTTAGGGGAACAACTAATCCAGTCGATGTTGTTTTTAACTATGCCGGGGAGTGCTTTTATCCCGTTCGTTTCCATAGCAATAAAAAACCCAGCGTGCATGAGAGCGACCGTTAATTCCAAATCTACCTGGAGTGTGGGTTCGCCACCTGTAAGGATAACCGCCCGATTCTTTTCTGACGGACCCCAAACCTCTTGGATTTCCGCGACCAACTCGTCAGCCGTTTTGTATTTCTTATAAACAGATTTGAAATCGGTATCGCAATCAAACCCGTGCGTTTTTTCCATACATTTTAAATTACAACCGGAGAACCGGACAAAAACATTTCGTGTTCCAGCCCGGTGACCTTCGCCTTGCAAAGCGCAAAACATTTCAGTCACTATATACGGCATAGCAATTCTCCGTTTCCCAGATTACGACCTTGTGGATATGCACGTTTGTTCCCTCCATAAGTTTGGGACAGATATCTCGGACTAGATGTTGGGCCATATTTTCCGCGGTTGGGTTTTTCACCATTGGATAATTCTTATAATCGGAATCCTTAAATATGATTTCCATATCCAAGTCGCCCTTCATATAAATAAAACCGTGATCCCAATTCTCATCGATCCAGGTTCCCACCCGCTCCTTTAAAACTGAGAAATCTATTACACGACCAATGTCGTCCAGTTCCCCGAAACTTTCTTGGACCCGAACTCTTGCGTGGATAAAGGCTACATAATTATGACCGTGAGGGTGGGCACATTTCGATTCGTGCTTGTGTACCCGATGCCCCGCACAAAATTGGATTCGCCTAACAGCTTCGTGATTTCTTTTTATCATACTCGGTATTCCGTGCCGTCGTTTACGCCGCTATCGTGGAAAGCTTCTTTGCGCTCGGTACACGAACCACATTTCCCACAGTGAACATCCTTGCCCTCGTAACAAGTCCAAGTCATTTCGTAAGGGACGCCCAGATCACCGCCAATCGCCGCGATGTCTGTTTTTGTTTTGTCTATAAAGGGAGCATAAAGCTCAAGACCATCTGAACGATGCCCGTCAGTCCCAACTCTTAAAGCCGCGTTTAAATTTTCGATAAACTCAGGCCGACAATCTGGATAAATAAAATGGTCACCAGCATGAACACCACACGCCAGAACATCCGCTTCTTGGGAACAAGCCACGCCCCAAGCAATACTCAGCATGATGGCATTACGGTTTGGAACCACTGTGAGCTTCATGCTCTCTTCAGCGTAATGTCCGTGCGGGACTTCTATATCATCCGTAAGTGCCGAACCTTTTAACAACGGTTGGATGCCTGAAATGTCCAAACGAAAAAACGAAGCGTCCAATTTTTCCGCATGCCATAAAGCAAACTCCAACTCTTTACCGTGACGTTGACCGTAGTCAAAGGCGATCATGGTTAAATCGTAACCCTCTTTCTTTAACAGATACGCCAAAGTGACCGAGTCCATACCACCTGAAACAATTACGACAGCTTTTTTCTTTTGATCTTCCATTAGATTTTCCCCTTTGTGAAATCTCTGTATGCTTTACCGATTAGTTCAAAACCGCAACTAGCAGCTACGGCTAAAAAATATTTCGTTCCTAAATTGGTTTCGACGTCCATGCTCAAGTTGACCGTGTTGTACGCCGCCAGTTCCCGCGCTGCGGAATACCCACCTCTCCAGTGTTCGTCTTTTGCCAACTTGTACGGGTCTATCCCGAACCCGCGAATGCGGTTTAAAACTTCAGGGTCAGGTTTGTTTGCAAAGTCTTTTTTGTTTAAAGCTTTGAACCGGCCTCTCCCCATATATAAACGAAGCTGCCCATAACGCGCCACACTTTCCCATGCCGACGTGTCGCACATGTATGGTTTGAAGTGTTTTACAAATTCTAAATTCGTAAAGCCTAGCCAATGAACCTTTCGTTTTCCTATCTTCGACATTATGCCTTTGACAAAACCTCGGTTGCCTTTTGTCCCAACCAAACCACCGACTCCAACAACATCGCTCGTCTCGTAGTATTCATCTATGACGGACGGGTCCTCTCCCCGTGTAAAAATGGGAACCGGTTTAAAACCTCTTCGCAGCATTGTTTGATAATTTTTCATTGTGGCTTCGGGGTCACCAATTACGTCCAATGTAAAATATCGCCAAGGTGTTACCGGTAAGGACTCGATGAATTTGCAATAGTCGTCCAGACGGATTTCTTTACCCAACTTCCAAGAAGTAAAAGCCCCAGAATCCAAAACGAACCTAAGAGAACTCCCCAGTTCTTTAGCAATCTCTTGCATTCGGTCGGAGCAATACGGGTATGCGACCAATACATTTAGACGAGGCGGCTTCACGAAATATCCACACTGATTGCGTGCTCGTCGCAATATGCTTTGATTTTATTAGTTACCTCTTCAACAAATGTCCCGTCGAGTTGAATAATGATCCTCTCCCTGATCCCATCCAAATTAGCCTCGGTCGCATTTAGGGCATCGATGTCCGAGTTCCACCCATCGTCCAACATGTTGTCAATTTCACCTGTACTAAACCCGGCAAGCGTTAGGTCTATTTCGGACCCAAGTTCTTGAAGCTCCAGCCCGAGCATTTCTGTATCCCAGCCAGAGTTGATGGCAATTTTGTTATCCGCAAGGATGTAAGCACGTTTCTTAGTTTCGGACAGACCGTTCAGTTGAATTACGGGAACCTCTGGAAGCCCCAGTTTCTGAGCAGCCAGTAAACGACCATGTCCCGCGATCACCCCATTATCCCCATCGATTAAAATGGGATTGGTCCAACCAAACTCTTTAATGCTGGCCGCAATTTGGGAAACCTGAGTGTCCGAATGTGTCCGTGCATTTCGGGCGTAGGGCACGAGATCATCTGTTTTTGCGAGTTCGATTTCAATTGTGTTTGCCATGTTTGTCTCCTCAGAGATTTTTAATTCCGGAAATTTTTTTTATATTTTTTTCTTGGAAGTTTTTTCCAAATTTTTTTCGATGCCTACGAGCTGGTTAGCATGGCCCGCTGGCGGATCGCCTGAAAAGTGGGCGGGGGGCCTACATGGAGGTCCGTGTAGGTCAACCGCATCGGTGCGGAGCCCAGCCGCATCGGTTCGACCGGGCGGTGGGTCTGGGTGGGCGGGCGGCACCGGGTGTGGCAGCTGTAGGGCATTGCGTATGCTGGTGGCAGTTATACTTACACGGCGTGGGCCCCACCTACGCCCGTCCAGGGTGCCTACCTTGACCCACCTAAGCACCGTGGACCGTGCACATCCAACGAGCTGGCTAGTTTCTTGGGTACTGTAGAAGGGTTTATTAGGTAAACCACAGCTTGTACAAAGTTTGCTCCATTCGGATACATATGGTGGCTTGTGGGTCATAATGGATACTTACGGTATCTTGTGGGAGATATGCAACTAATAAATAAAAAAACAAATAGTTTCTCTTTTTAACTTGCCATGTGTGGTGGGTGTGGTACTATTAAAGGGTAACAACAACCACGGAGGCCATCATGGCAATAGTATTTGGAATCATTTTAGTTTTGGCAGTAGGTAACCTAGCAGGGCTGGGCGGTAAGCAATACGGCGTGGCCAACTACATTGGCGCGGATGAGTAGGTGGCCCGCTACATACTACTGGCCGCATGGGTGGCTGTAGGGTACGGCAAGGCTGCTGTACCACCTACACCTCCCCCGACCGCACCTGTGGTAGCGCAGGCGTGGTCTACCTCCTAGAACCCACACGTAGGTCACTGACCTACATGTAGGTCACTTGCCTCCATGTAGGTCAGGTGCCTCCATGTAGGTCAGGTGCCTCCATGTAGGT
>PVBE010332017.1_pt1 | contig 19277 bp, 10 predicted proteins | sample 1631181 | NCBI WGS metagenome assembly PVBE01 (sample SAMN08397723, study PRJNA350692) | Marine metagenome, whole genome shotgun sequencing project. | isolation source: water | place: Pacific Ocean | collected 2012-04 | reverse complement strand
TCAGACGGTCGCCGGCATCGCCAATGCGGTCGCTTCGGGTGCGGTTGTTGTCACCAATAGCGTGGTGGTTCGTCAGAATCTTCGCCACCTCGTAGCGATCGTGGACGTTTTGGCGGACCTGGGCGTCTACAAAGCGCAGCTCGCGTTGGTGCATCCCGTGGGCACCGCAATGGAACGCTTTGACCAGGTCGTGCCGCGGATCTCCCAAGCCGCGAACGCGATCACAGTCGCGGTTGAGCGAGGCCGTGAACGCGGCTTGAAGATGGTGGTCGAAGCCGTTCCGCTCTGTCTGATGCGCGGTTTCGAAGATGCCGTCGTCGAACCGGCGATCCCCGAAACGACCGTAGTGGACGCCAATGGCGAAGCGTTTGCGTTCTCCGATTGGCGACGTGAGAACGGCAAATCCAACGGGCCGCCCTGCGAGCGTTGCGACCGACGCGCCGAATGCGAGGGGCCCTGGCGCGAATACCCGGCCCGATATGGCTGGAGCGAATACGTGCCCTACACGTCGGTTCGAGAGCCCTCGACGCTGGGCGGGGCGAGCGCGTAGAGTGCGGCGCCTCTGTGAGTTCTGAAGGAGCACAGCGTTGACCGATCCGTCCCAAGCACTGGCCCAAGCATTGGCCCAAGCACTGGGCGCTTGGACGCGGCTACTCGGCGCCGACCAGGTGGTGACGGAGCCGGCGGAGCTCGCTGCGGCCGTTGCCGCGACCTTCGCGACCGAGCAGTCCATCCCAGCCATGCTTCGGCCGGGCAATCGCGATGAGGTGCGGGAGTGCCTTCGCATCGCCCACCGTGCGCGGGTTCCCGTCTATCCCGTCAGCGCCGGCAAGAATTGGGGGCTGGGCTCCCGCGTGCCGACTCAGAGTGGATGCGTGCTGCTCGATCTTTCCCGTCTCGATCGGATCGTCAGCTTCGACGGCGACCTCGGTCTTCTGAGAGTCGAGGCCGGCGTCACGTTTCAGCGCGCCTACGATTTCTTGGTCGAGCAGGGGTCGCGCTTCTTCTTGAGTTCGACGGGAGCGAGCCCTCAGGCCAGCCTCGTCGGCAATGCCGTCGAACGCGGAGATGGCGCGGGTCCCTACTCCGACCGCTTCGCGCACGTAACTGACCTGGAGGTCATGCTCGCGACGGGCGAAACGCTTCGGGGCGGTTTTGACCGCTACGGAGCCGGCGCGGGCGAGCATCGTTGGGGCGTCGGGCCGTGGCTTGACGGGCTCTTTAGCCAGTCAAACTTTGGCGTGGTCACGGCCGCGACGTTTCATCTCGCGCCCTTGCCGCGCTCGCTCAGCGTGGTCCACTTTCGCCTGTCTAGCGCCGAGGGTTTGCCGGCGGTCTTCGATGCGGTGCGAGAGCTGCGCATGGAGGGCACGTTGCGCGCGCCGACCGGGATCTGGAACGACTACCGCATCGTGTCTGCGGAGATGCGGGCCTCGGATCCGGGCGCGCCAAAGAGTAGCGATGAAGTGCGCGCCTGGGCGAAGCAGGCTCTCGGGGGAGGGGGTTGGTTCGGGGTGACGCCCGTCTACGCAGCGACTGAGGAGCAGGGGAGGGCCGCCGCCGCGCGCATCCGAGAGCTGCTCGCACCCCACGTGGACTTGTTGCGCGTCGAGCGTCGCAGTGGCGAGCCCACCGCCGGCGACGAACTCTTCGACGGCATGGATCCGGCGGCTCGCTTCTTTCAAGGCATTCCCCACGAAGCGAGCTTGCGCAGTACGTACTGGCGAAAGAAGCATTGTCCGGACGAGGGGCTCGATCCGGATCGCGACCGTTGCGGCGTCCATTGGCTCTGTGCGGCCGTACCGCTCCGAGGCGAGGAAGTCGCGGAGGCCATCGCTTCGACTGAAGTCGCCTACGCGAAATATCGCTTCGAACCGCTGATAGCCGCCGTCGCCGTAAGCGAACGCGTCGCCTACATGATCCCGATGATCGTCTACGATCGCGATGAGCCCGGCGCCGACGAGCGCGCGAAGGCGTGCCACGACGAGCTGCTCGCGGACTACATCGACTCGGGATGGCTGCCCTACCGCCTCGGCATCCAGTCCATGGACTCGCTGCCGTCCGCGACTGACGACTCCGCGGCAGTGCTCGAACGCATCAAGCGCGTATTCGATCCGGCGGGGGTCATCGCGCCCGGGCGCTACGACGTGCGGTGAGATCGGAGGTCGAGCCTGAGTCGCCCCTGAGTCGAGCGCCAGAAGTTCGCGTTCTAGAACCAATCCCTGAACGAGAGAGCGAAGCGCAACTTGAAGGCCTCGCGAGCCTTCTTCGGCTGGTGGAAGCGCTCCGCCTCCTCCGCGGTGATCTCCCGGGCATTCGGTAGATCCTGCTGCGAGAAGTTCTCCGCCAGCGTGCCGGCGATCGCCGGGCTCTTCAGGGCGAGAGCGGTCTCGCTGTTCAATCGCTCGCTACGAGGGTCCAGGTTGTACGCACCGACGATGGCGGTTTCCCGGTCCATGACTGCGAACTTGGCGTGCAATGTCCCTTCCCCGATCTGGGGCCCGATCCATTCGTAGATCTTGAGGCTGCCTCGGGTACCCGGCTCCGCGTTCACGTCGAGCAGCGACTTGTACAGGTAGCGTGACACGCGCGCCAAACCGCGGATGTCGTTGGTAGCCGGGCTATTGGTGATGATCTTCACCTCGACGCCACGGCGCGCGGCCGCTTTCAATCGCCGCGCCATCTCTTTGCACGGTAGAAAGTACGCGTTGGCTATCAAGATCTCCTTGCGCGCTTCCTCGATGAGATCCTCGTAAGCCTGATGAATGAAGGTTTCGCTGAGTCGCGGACGACTCTGCATGAATCGACTCGTGATCGGTTCAAAGTCCAAGCTGGCCGGAGTAGCGAGCGCCACTTTCTCGACCTGCGCTTGGATTTTCGCTTTCAGCCACGTGGGCCCCTTCACCTTACGGATCTTGTCGAGGACCGCGCGCGTGAGCCTCCACGTGTTGTCCGGATTGAAGACGAGCAGCTTGCGTTTTTGCGCTTTCGAGAACGCGTAATTGCGATCGAAAGTCGCGGCCACATCCTTGACGACTGCGCCCCGTAGCGCGATGTCCTGATCCCGCCAGAGATTGATGGGCTCTTCCGCGAAACGGAAGTACTCGTTGGCGATGTTGCGGCCCCCGACGATGGCGAGGCCGTCTGGATTTTCGCCATCGACAACCCACATCTTGTCGTGGAATCGCTTGTTCACCCTGAGCGGGTCTTTGGGTTTCAGCTCCGCGGTGATCCACTGCAGATAGAGAGCCTCATACCCCTCCACCTCGACCCGATGTTGCTTGAGATCGAAGTACATCCACTGGGTGCGCCAGTCGAGGTTCGACGTGGCGTCCACAATCACCCGGACGTCCAGGCCCTCGCCGCGTTTCTTCTTTAGGAGGTCTGCGATCGCCAAGCCGGACTCGTCCGCGCGGAAGATCAGCGACTGGATCCGAATGGACTGCTTGGCGTTTCGAAGCGACTCGATCCGAACGGCGAAAGCTTCCGCTCCCCCCTTGAGCAGCGCCCCGCGGTTGCTCTCTCCGCCCTCGCTGTCGCTCCGCACGGGCAGCACGCCTCGGCAGGCGCTCCTTCCAGAGCTGCACTCGAATTCGAATCCAGGATCGAGGAGCGTGGCGGGCGCCTCGGTGGGCGATGCGAGCGTTTCGATCTGCGGTCGCTTCTGGTCGCATCCCGCGACGAGAAATAAGACGAGCGCAGCGATGCGCATCTGGGGAAACCAGGTAGGGCCCCAGGCAGAGCCAGAGGCAGAGAGGGGAGTTCGGCTCCGGCGTGGAGGCATGGCCGCACGATCTCATGCACCGATGGCTCTTGTCGAGTTGACTCTCGTTTGCTGGTGTTGAGCTACTCAAACGTGCAGGCCGCGCCGTTGAAGACGCAGCCGCTGGCGGTCCTTTGGCCGGGGCCGCTGGCCGTGAAGCCAAAGCTCACGCTCGCGCCGGGGGCGATGTCGGCGTTCCACCCGGCGTGGCCAACGGTGTAATTCGGGTTGGAGCCCGATTTCTGACCATTCCAGAGCGAGCCGATGTCTGAGGGCAGGGCGAAGCCGAGTGTCCATCCGGAAACGAGCTGGGATGAATTGTTGGTGATGGTCACGGCGCCGTTGAAGCCCGATTGCCAGTCGCTAGTGACGTCGAACTGGACGGTTATCGGGCTCGGGCCGGGTTCGGGTTCGGGCTCGGGCTCGGGCACCGGCTCCGGTGCCGGTGCCGGTGCCGGTGCCGGGGTGGCACTGCCGGCGGCGCAGAATCCGAAGGACGTGTCTTGTCCGCTCGTGACCGTGCTGTTCCAGGCGGCTCCCGCGACGGTGAGTTGTGTGCCGAGTTGGCGGTACGTGCCACCCCACAGGCTGTTCACGGATCCGCCAATTTCCAGCACGACTTTCCAGCTGATGGGAGTTGCCGATTGCGTGGAGACGCTTACGTCGGCGCAGTATCCGGTGCCCCAGTCCGATGAGATGACCACGTGGGTTTGCGCCGTACCCGGACCGGGTTCTGGCTCCGGTTTTGGTTCTGGTTCTGGTTCTGGTTCTGGTTCCGGTTCCGGTTCTGGTTCCGGTTCCGGTTCTGGTTCCGGCGGCAAAGCGTCGCCGTTGAGTCCGTTCCACAGGGCACCCACGAGGTCACCGTTGTCTCCCGATGCTTCCCAGAACATCGCTCCGCCAAGGCCGAGGTCCCGGATGAACGCCGTCTTGACCGCGACCGATTCGGGCGTCTCGTAGGTGATGAACACACGTTGTTGCGGGCTGTAGAGGTAGGCGGCTTGAGCCGCCGCATCCCAGCCGCGTTCAAAGCCGTTGCCGTCGTAGTTCGCCGCGAGATCCCAGTAGTCCCAGTTGTTCTTTTCCCAGGTACCCGCGGCGTCGCAGGTGGAGACTTGAAAGAGGCCATCCGTGCAACCCCAACCGCGACCGTAAAAGGGCACGCCTACCGTCAACTGATCCGGAGCGAAGCCTCTCTTGAGGAATGTATTGACGACGGCTTTGATGTTGATGGACGTGGAGGCTGGGCTCGGGTCCGCTGGGTTTGATGCGAAGTTTGCGTGATGGTTGGTCACCGACTCCCACGATCCGTGAAAATCGTAGGTCATGATGTTGATCCAGTCGACGATGGAGCCGAGACGGTCGAGTTCTAGATTGTCGATCTTGCTGGTTCCCGCGCCGGCGGCGATGGTGAGAAAGTAGTGTTCGCCGGTTTGCTGCGTCCGGGCCGAGAGCTGGTCTCTGAGTTCTTGCAAGAGCAACGTGTAGTTCTCTTTGTCTTCCGGGCGGGACTTGTTTCCCGCGAGGCCGCCACCGCCGGGATACTCCCAGTCGATATCGATGCCGTCGAAGTCGTATTGGTCGACGAAGAGCGAGACGCAGCTTGTCGCGAATTTTTTCCGCGACGCTTCTGTGAGCGCTACGTCGGAGAACTCACCGCTGAGCGTCCAGCCGCCGACCGAGATCAACGTCTTGAGGTGCGGATACAGCTCCTTGAGTTTGCGCAATTGGTTGAAGCTGCCGCGTAGGGCGACCGCATCCCAACTGTCTCCGGGATAGAACTTGTCGATGTCCGCGTGAGGGTCGACGAGAGCGCATTCACCGTTTGCGATCTTGGCGAACGCGTAGTTGAGGTGCGTCGTTTGCGTTGCCGGGTAGTCCATCACGTGGAAGTCCCGGCCGTAGACGCCCCAGCCCGCAAAATATCCGACGACGCGTTTCGGCGACTCCGCTTGCGTTGACGCCGCGTCTTTCGTTTCGAGCTGCTGTTGAGCGCCGCCGCGCTCGTTGCCGTTATCGGTGTTTGCTGCGTTCGATGAGCAAGCTGCCGTGCCAAGAGCCAATAAGAGCCAATTTCGATTCATACACCCCCCAGTGCGTTCCCTTGGAGTGATGGATCTCGAAGTTCTCGCAAGCGAAACTTTGGCATCGCGCGCCACCGGCCCGCCGGAGCAGACGCCGTTCTCGCGGCGAGTAGGATCGGTGGCCGCCGGTCTACTTAGTTTTCCGCCTGGGTTTTAGCGACTTGCAGCGCGCTGGCTTGCGGCGTCGTGTTGCGAGCAGGCTCCGCTCCGGCGGGCCGGAACGAGGTTGCGTTGTTCGCGTGTTGGTTGAAAGTTCACGGACTGACCGTTCGTTCGCTTCGCAGATGCCCGGCACTCGCGCAAGACGTGCCCGCTACCGGGCGCGGCGGTGACGCGGCACGTCGTTCTTGCAGTCTGGCTGGCGTTTCATGTTCGGGGCGTAGCGGTCGGTTCCGCGTCACGCAAAGCGGCCGTTCGTACGACTCGTAGCGTGCGTCCATGGTTTCGCGGTCTTCGCTCGTCTCGGGAGGTCGTCGCTGCCCTCCGATTCTCTCGGAGGTCGACTTTGCTGTTGACGCCAGGCGCGATTTCGCGAACACCCACGTCGCTTCGTTCGGACCGCATCTGACGCCGCACAGGCTCTTTCCCCCTACGGCCCGGCCCGCTGCTGGCGCCATTGCAAGAAAAGACAAGAATGATTCAGCTCTGGAAACCTCTGGTAGCGCTACCCCTGCTTGCCGCCTGTTCCGGCGGTCTTGATGATGGCGCGGCACTTTCGGACGGAGATCTGACGGTCTCAAACCAAATCGCCGCCATCACGGGCGTCGATTGCGCGGGCGTCGCCGATTGGGACGCGACCCAACATTGGACCACTTACACCCTCGGCGACAAGCGCGTGAGCGGAACGCCGAGCGGACTTTACGACCTCAAGGCGGTCGCGTGGTCCTACCTGGAGCCCTCGGGCTCGGACGGTCATCACAGCTGGACCTATCTCGGTGATTGTGGCGACGGTGGCGGCGGCGGCGGTGACCCCGACGTAGACGGCGGATGGTCGCAGACGACCTGGAACGACGACTGCAACGCCGCGTGCGACGGCACGGGTACGCGAACGGGTACGCGCATCTGCGACAACCCGGCCCAGTCAGGCAACGGCGCGAACTGCGTCGGCTCCGTGAACGTGCAGGAGAGCTGCGCCGGCCCCGTCTGCGACGTAGACGGCGGATGGTCGCAGACGACGTGGAACGACGACTGTGACGCCGCCTGTGACGCACAAGGGACGCGTACCGGTACGCGCACGTGCGACAGCCCAGCTCCGGCCGGCAACGGCGTGAACTGCGTCGGTTCGACGGATGTCTCGGGCCAATGCACTGGCGAGCCGTGCGGCGGCGGTGGCGCTGGTGGCGGTGGCGGTGGCGGCACCGACGTGTGTGACGGCGTTCCTGTCTGGGATGCTGCGCACGGCTGGTGGACATACGCCAACGGAGATCTGCGCGTTGCCGGAACGCCTGATGCGAAGCTCTACGAACTCTTTACCGTCGCCCACTCGTACCAGGACCCCGCAGGGGACTGGGGTCACGTGGCGTGGAAAGAGCTCGCGCTCTGCGGGAGCGGCGGCGGTGGCGGTGGCGCCGGCGGAACAGCGGGTACTGGCGGAACAGCGGGTACTGGCGGAACAGCGGGTACTGGCGGAACAGCGGGTACTGGCGGAACAGCGGGCACGGGCGGCGCTTCTGGCGGCGGTGCCGAACGGTTCGTCGACCTCATGCTGCCCTCGGCCAGCCCGCCTGACGGCTTGGCCGTGAGCGACGCGCCCATGTTTGTCACGATTGGCTTCGACGATAATGGCTACTCAGGACTCGCCCCGGGCGCAGGATTCGGCGAGGGATTCGCCTGGGCTACGAACTTCTTCCGCGATCTCGTGAATCCGGGACAGCTTGATGACGGCACCTACGGCGGCGAGCCGGCACGCGTCACGTTCTTCATGACCTCGGTCTACGGGACGGCATGGATGTCCGAGAGCCCGACGTTCGTGAAACGCGCGTGGCGGGTCGCTCTCGAAGACGGGCACGAGATCGGCAATCACACGGAGCTGCATCACGATGGAAAGCAGCAAGACTTTGCGTGGTGGTTGTCGCAGATCCAAATCTGCAACGACGCGCTCGCTCTTCCCTTCGACCCGAACGAGCCCGACACGAGCGCCGATTCGACGAAGGGCATCGGTGTCGATCCCGCGCAGATCCTAGGCTTCCGCACGCCTTTCCTGAAGTTCAACGACAACACCTTCGCGGCGTTGATGTCTGAGCAATTCCACTTCCTCTACGACACCAGTCTTCAGGAGGGCTGGCAGCCCGATCAAGACGGAACGAACTACCTCTGGCCCTACACGCTCGACAACGGCAGTCCCGGTCACGAGACGATGGTGAGCAACGAGCCCGACGTGAACTTCCCGATCGCGAATCGCGCGGGACTCTGGGAGTTGCCGCTGCACGCTCTGGTCGTTCCGCCGCCAGGGTTGGCGGCGGACTACGGCGTGTCATCAACGATCCGGTCAGACATCCAGAGCCGGATGAGTTGGTTCGACGTCGGCGCCGGCAAGATCACCGCACTCGACTACAACATGTGGGTGGTGGCGAAGATGACCAAAGACGAGTTCCTCGCGACCCTCAAGTACACCTTCGACCTTCGCATGCAGGGCAATCGCGCCCCGATGATGCTCGGCATGCACACGGACGAGTACTCAAGCAAGTACACGTATCCGCCGAGCACCACGGCGACCGAACGTCAGTGGGCCATCGAACAGTTCATCAACTACGTGCTCACGCACGAAGACGCTCGGGTCGTGCCTTACCGCGACATCATGGGCTGGATGAAGAACCCAGTCGCGCTCCCCGCCGACTAGCAAGTCCGGGTCGCAACGCCCCGCCGCAACCGCTCGGTGCCCACAAAGGGTGTCGGGCGGTCGGCGTTTGTGGGGGCGGCTTCCCACTTCGCCATTCCAACCCTTCCGCCCTTTTCTCCCCCCGTCCTTGACGAAGGCTCTCCGAAGCACCAGACTGACTGAGAGTCAGTCAGTGGTTAGAATCACCAAGTCCCCCGAAGAACGCCGCGGCGAGATCATCGACGTCGCGATGCGCCTATTTGGCGAACAGGGCTACGACGCGACCTCCGTGAGCGACGTGGTGAAGACCCTCGGGGTTGCCCAAGGCACGTTCTACTACCACTTCAAGTCCAAGAGCGACGTTGTGGACGCTGCGATTGAGCGGGTGACCGCCGGCTTGGGGGACCGCGTAGACGCGATCGTCGACGAAGCGGAGGCGAGCGATGAGGATCGACACGAGGTCCATCTCCTTCGAGGCATTGGGACTGTTCTCATGACGGCGCTGAGGGAGAACCACGAGTTGGTCGCCTTCCTCACGAAGCCAGGCAACGAGCCACTGCACGAGCGCGTTCACGCAAAGCTGCTCGAACGGCTCGTTCCCGCACTCACCCGAGTCATGGCTCTGGGCGTTCGATCCGGGCGATTCGACGTTCCACATCCTGACGAAGCGGTCGATATCGTCGTCGGATTGATGACCCAGGTCGCGCGCCGGCTCGGGACCATCACCGATCACGACCGCATACGGCGACTTCACGAGAGCGCTTTCACCGCCGTGCTGCGCTTCTTGAGCATCACCTGACGTTCCCTTGGCCGGAGCCCACGGACACCTCACCGAGTTCAAACTGACTGAGAGTCAGTCAGTTCTTCAAGCAAAGGAAAACAGCATGACAACGGAAGAGAAAGCAAGCAGCAGCGTGAACGCGGAGGGCGTTCACGGCGAGATCCGCCGTCACCTGGCCTGGGCCCATCGTGGCATCGGGGCAGTCGGCATCGAAGCCCATCGGCACTTCGGGCAAATGCACCAGAACGTCGGAGCGGTTCACGCCGAGATACATCGGCACATCGCCGCGGCACATACCCATATCGCCGATTTCCACGCGGAGGCCTCAAGACATATCGCCGAGACCCATAAGCGCGTCGCGGCGAACCACGCCGCGTTTCACGAGCGCATTGCGGTCGCCATCGAGGGCGGCGCCAAGGCACACGACGGCGCGCCCGACGGCGCCCCCGAGCCCACGCCGGCTTGATCCGTAAAAGGGGCGGTCCAGCGCGAACGCCTTGGGCCGTCCCGTTGCCCCAATAGGCCGCTCGAGTGTATGCCCTTGGGGCGTTCATGGGGCACGTTCCGTTCTTCGACGAGTTGGTCAAGGTTGCGGTCATCGCCGTCGTCGTGACGGTGATATTGTCTCGCTTTCGCTTGCCTATGGTCGCGGGTCTGCTCTTCGCAGGCGCGCTCATGGGACCCGAGGGTTTGGCGCTGGTCCGTTCGACCGAGGCGATCACGGTCCTCGCCGAAGTCGGCGTTGTGTTCTTGCTCTTTACGATAGGCCTCGAGTTCTCGCTGCAGCGGCTCAAGCATATCTTCCGGCAAGTCCTGCTCGGGGGCGTGCTGCAGGTTGGGCTGACGATCGCCGTGGTCGCTGCCATTGCCATGGGTTTTGGTCTTTCCCTTGGAACGGCCCTATTTTTTGGCTTCGTCTTCGCGCTGTCGAGCACCGCCATCGTCCTGCGCGGGCTTTCCGAGCGACACGAACTGGACGCACCTCACGGGCGCTTCATCGTCGGCACGCTAATTTTCCAGGATCTATGCGTCGTTCCGATGGTGCTCATCGTTCCGCTGCTGGCGACGGAGAAGCACCCCGGGGACGTCGCGCTCGACGTTGGGCTCGCTATCGTCGAGGCGGTCGTCGTGGTGGTGCTTACCTTGGCCGGTTCGCGCTTCGTCGTGCCGCGCCTCTTTCGATGGGTGGTGGCGAGCGGCAGCCGGGAGGTCTTCCTGCTTGCGGTGCTTGCCATGTGCATCGGAACAGCGTGGCTGACGTCCCTCGTGGGGCTGTCCCTCGCGCTAGGGGCGTTCTTGGGCGGGCTGCTCGTTGCTGATACCGAGTACGGCGACCGCGCCATGGGCGACGTTCTTCCGCTCAAGGATGCGTTCATGAGCGTGTTTTTTGTTTCGCTCGGGATGCTCTTCGACCCACGGGTCGTCATCGAGCAACCTCTCCTGGTCGGGTTGCTGCTGGTGGGCTTTCTGGTCGTGAAGGGCGTGCTTGCGACGATTTCCGCGCTGGCAATGCGATTTCCGGCTCGGGTCGCGTGGCTGGCTGGCGTCGGGCTAGCGCAGTTCGGGGAATTTGGCTTTGTGCTGGTGAAGCTGGGCCAAGAAGTGGGCCTCGTCGATGAGCCGACGGTGCGTCCCGTTCTGGCAGCGGGGATCTTCAGCATGTTCTTGACGCCACTCTTGGTGAGGGCCGCCCCGCACCTGACGGCGGGCGAGCAGATGCTGGCTCCCCTGGAGAAGCTCATCGGTGTTCGCGGCATCGACGAGGTGGCGCCGGGGGACGCACGGCCGGACGATCACGTGGTGCTTGTCGGATACGGGGTGGGCGGCAAACTCGCCGGCCGCAGCCTTGACGCTTGCGGGGTGCCCTACGTTATTCTCGAACTCAATGCCGAGACCGTGCGGTCGCATCGCAAGGAAGGGCTGCCGATTTACTACGGCGACGCGACCAGCGTGGAGGCCCTGGGCCACGCAAACCTCCAGCGCGCGAGGGCCATTGTGTTGATGATCAACGACCGGGCCGCCGTCAGGCGGGTCATCGACTCCGCCAGGCGGGCTGCGCCTCGGGTGCCGATCCTGGTGCGCACACATTTTATGGCGGTGCGCGATGAGCTGCTCGGGCGGGGCGTGGACGAAGCCGTGGCCACCGAACTCGAGGGCAGTCTCGAATTGGTCGCCCTCTTGCTTCGCCGCCTCGGTGTGCCCCGCAACACCATCGACGAACGGATCCACGATCTGCGGTCCGACGAACCCCTTTCTGCCAGAACGCGCACCATTCCACGCCGCGAGCTGGGTCATCATCCGGACCTCGCCGGTCTGAAGATCGAGAGCGCCCTGCTCGACGCTCAAAGTCCCGCCGCCGGGCGCTCGCCCGTGGAACTCGACCTTCGCGCACGCACGGGCGCGTTGCTCGTGGCCGTCAAGCGAGCCGATACGCTCCTCGACGAGCTCGCGCCGGGGGAGGCGCTCGAGTCAGGCGACGTGGTCTACCTCGTCGGCAGTGGAGCTTCCGTGCGGACCGCGATGGCGCTCTTGCTTGGAAACGGCGCCTCAGACGCGTAGCCTCAGACGCCTAGCGGAATTCTGCGATGAACTCTAGGCACGAAAAGTGAAACATGTTCTGGTTTGCGTTCCCCACGTTTACATCTGGTTATTCAGCCCCCCGGAGGTACTATGTCGAGCCCCTTTGCCAAGTTGTTGATTCCTGGTTTGTGTGTGGTCGCGCTCTCCGCTTGCGGGGACGCTGAAGAGCCCTTCTCGGATAACCCGAATGACGAAGGTGGGGGCGGTACGGCCTCGGGCGGTACGGCTTCGGGCGGTACGGCTTCGGGCGGAACGGCTTCGGGCGGTACGGCCTCGGGCGGAACGGCGTCGGGCGGTACGGCCTCGGGCGGCACGAGCACCGGAGGCTCCGGAAACGGCGATTGCCAGGCGTGGGACGTCACCTACGATCTCAACGGTAGCCGTTTTGATATCCGCGATATGCCCATCGTCAATCCGAACTTCCAGAACAACGATATCGGCCCGGGTACGCTCACCCTTCGCTTTCGCGACGACGGCGGACAGCCGGCATCCGGCAAGGCGCACATGACCGCCTACGACATGCGAATGGACTTCGTCGTCGACTCGGGCTTCACGAAGGTGACCACGAGTCTGCACAACGTTTCCGGGCCGGCGGAATGCGGCGTTGCCGAAGGGCCCTTCAATGGGAAACTGAGCTGGAGCGGCCCGCGCGGCATTCGAGATGTGCATTCGGTCGGAGTCATCACCTGCGAGGGCGGCGCTTGCGGCATCGCGGGGCTCCCCGCACGCGAGGATGTGGACGACACGGACGACCAGCCGCTCAACGCCTTTGACTTCACGAACGGCGTTTCCAACTTCACGATGCCGGAGATCGAAAACCCCGGTGATGACCAGGCCCGAACGTTCCTCATTCTGGTTGGCACGGAGACGGGCCGCGAACTCAAGGCGGCCCCCGCGTGCTTCTGTCAGTGAGGCCACCGAACGCATTGTGCGCGCTCCCAGGGTAATTACACGGCGACGCAACTCTTCCGTCACCGTTGGTCTTGCACGAAAGCGCGAAGTGGGTAACGGTTCTTCGCCCCTATGAAACATCGAGTTGCCGAAGCCGTCCAGACCCTCGCCTCCGCTAACTCAAACCGTCGAAACCGCGGCCTCTTGGCGAGCGCGTCCGTCGCTGTCGCGATTGTCGCCGCCGTTGTCGCGGTCTCCGGCGCGAGCGCATGTGGCGGCGCACCGCGACCCGCAGCGCCCGTCACCGCCGCGGCGCCAGCTCTTGCGGCGCCCGAACCCTTCGGTCCGGAATTCGCGCGTCGCGACCCCGTCACGGAAACGATTCACGACACCGTCGTCAACGACTACTACCGTTGGCTCGAGGATGCCGAGTCGCCGGAGACCCAGTCGTGGATGGCGAAGTACGACGAAGCGACGCGCACGCACCTCGCCGCATTGCCCGGCCGGGATGCGCTCAAAGAACGTCTGGACGAGCTGAGCTACGTCGATTGGGTGGGTTCGCCGAGCCGCGAGGGCAATCACTTCTTCTTCAAGCGACGTCACGCCGACAAGGAGAAGAGCATCTGGTACTGGCGCGAAGGTAAGGCGGGGGAGCCGAACGTCCTGCTGGATCCCAACACGATGAGCGATGACGGCAGCATCTCGCTCAGCCGAGGGATCTTCCCGTCAAACGACGGGAAACTCGTCGCGTACAAGCTCAGCGAGAACAACGCCGACACCGCGACGATCCACGTGATGAACGTGAAGTCTGGCGAGGTCAGCACGATCGACGAAATCCCCGGAGGGCGCTACGCCTACCCCTCGTGGAACGCTGACAGCACCGGCTTCTACTACGTGCGGCTCCCGGTTGATTCGAGCATTCCCGTAGCGGACCTTCCGGGCTACGCCGAGGTCGCATTCCACAAGCTCGGAACCGATCCGGCGACCGACGAGGTTATCCTCGAGAAGACCGGAGACGCTCGGATCTTCCTCGGCACGTACGTATCCCGCGACGGACGCTATCTCTTCGTCGAGAAGATGCACGGCTGGACCAAGACGGACGTCTTCTTCAAGGACCTCAAGAGGCATAAGAAATTCCAGCCTCTCGCCGTCGGGATCGACGCCCGCTTCGATGTCTGGGCGTGGAAAGACCGGTTCTACGTGCGAACGAACCTCGATGCGCCCCATTGGCGGATGCTTCGGATAGATCCGAAATATCCGCAGCGGAGTGCGTGGAAAGAAATCGTTCCCGCCGATCCGAAAGGCGTGCTCGAGGGCTTCGCCATTGTCGGCGGCAAACTCTCGCTCCAGTACCTGGAGAACGCGTCGAACGTTCTAAAGATCGCCGAACTCGACGGCAAGCCCGTGCGTACCATCGAACTGCCCGCCCTCGGCACCGCCAATGGCCTCAACGGCCATCCTGAAGACGACACCGCCTACTTCAGCTACTCGTCCTTCACCCAGCCACACACGATCTTCGAGACGTCGGTGAGCAAGGGGGGGCGCGACATCTACTTCGAACTCGACGTGCCCGTCGACCCAAAGCCCTTCGAAGTCAAGCAAGTCTGGTACACGTCCAAAGACGGCACCAAGGTCTCGATGTTCGTGATCCATCGCAAAGACCTGGTCAACGACGGCAGCACGCCCTTCCTGCTCTACGGCTACGGCGGCTTCAACGTCAGCCTGACGCCCCGCTTCTCCGCGTCAGAATTCGTATGGCTCGAACAGGGCGGCGGCCTCGCTATCCCCAACCTACGCGGCGGCGGCGAGTACGGCGAGGACTGGCACGAGTCCGGAATGCTGACCAAGAAGCAGAACGTCTTCGACGATTTTACCGGAGCAGCCGAGTACCTGATCGCCGAGGGCTATACCAAGTCTGCGCGGCTCGCCATCAGCGGCCGTTCCAACGGCGGGCTGCTCGTGGGTGCCGCCATGACTCAGCGGCCCGAACTCTTCCGCGCCGTCTCCTGCGGCGTTCCGCTACTCGACATGGTTCGCTACCATAAGTTCGGATCGGGAAGGACATGGATCACCGAGTACGGCTCCGCCGAAGATCCGGCCCAATTCAAAGCCCTGCACGCCTACTCCCCGTACCACCGAATCGAGAAAGGGACGCAGTACCCGGCGCTCCTGATGCTCTCGGCCGATAGCGACGATCGCGTCGACCCCATGCACGCGAGGAAGTTCGTGGCTGCGGCGCAATACGCCAACGTGAGCGAAAACCCCATCCTGCTGCGCATCGAAACCAACGCCGGCCACGGCGGCGGCGATATGGTCAAGAAGCGAGTCGCCCGGCTCACCGACGAATACTCATTCCTCTTCCACGAGCTCGGCATGGATCCGGTCAAGAACCGATAGCTTCGCCCAAGATTTCCTCTGAAACCGCCCCGCCGACCGCACCGGCGGCACCAGCCAGCGGCGTTGCCTATTGCCACCGGCCCCAGAGGAGGCAATATTTCCGTATCGACTGACCTCCGTCCCGAAACTTCGGGCTTCGGACGCCGACCGAACGAGGGATCCCAGGATGAAGAAGCTGCTCTACGTCGGCATCGGCCTGGTCGTAATCCTGGTGCTTTTGATTGGCGCCATCTTCATCATCCCGAATTTCATCGATTGGAATAAGTACAAGCCGGAGATCGCGGAGGCCGCGCGCGACGCGACCGGGCGCGATCTCGTCATCGCCGGAGACATCGACATCGGCCTCTCCCTCGGCCTCGAACTCACCGTCATGGTTGACGGCATCCAGCTCTCCAATCCGCCGCTCGCTCCGGAGGCACCAGAAGACGTTCCAGAAGACGTTCCAGAAGGCGCTCCAGAAGACGCGCCCGCCAGTGCGGGCGACATGCTTCTCGTAAAACGCCTTGAGGCGACGGTCCCGGTACTCTCGCTTCTGAGCGACACGGTCCGCGTGGACTCGGTCATCGTCTACGAACCGATCCTGAACTTGGCCATCGACGCAGAGGGCGAACCGAATTGGACATTCGAGGGCGAAGCGCTCGACGACAAGCCCGACGACAGCGAGCCGTCGCGATACACCGACGTCAAGTTCGGCGAGACCCGCATTGAGGACGGCAAGATCAACTTCGACGATGCCACAACGGGTCAAGCCGTTCGCGCCACGGATCTGAACCTGGAGATCATGCTGGAGAGCTTGAGCGAGCCGCTCGTCTTGAGCGCGAAGATGATCGTCAACGACAAGCCCGTCTCGCTGAACGTGGCTATCGATACTCCGCGCAGCCTGATAGACGGCCCGGAGGCGACCGTCTCGTTTGACGTAGAGAGTGACCCCGGCAAGGTGAGCTACGAGGGCCGCGTCCTCGTCACTCCCATACCCGGTCTCGACGGCACGTTTGAAGCGGACGTTCCCTCGGTCGGGAGCTTCCTGAATTGGCTTGATCGCCCGCTCGCTCTGGATCAACCGGACCCAGGTCCGCTCCAAGTGAAGGCGACCTTTGTCGGCGAAGCCGACAAAGTCGAGCTGACCGAAGCAACCATCAAGGGCAAGTCCCTCGATGCGCGGGCGAGCGGCAGCTTGGATGCGTCGGGCGCCATCACCAAGGTCAACCTCGATGTGACCGCTGGCTTCCTCGACGTCGGCCTATACCTTCCACCTGAGCGCGAGGCGAAAACTAGCCAAGGCCTGCGCCCCAAGACCAACACCAAGAAGCGAAAAGGAAGCAAGGAGGGCGCCAAGCTGCTCGCGGCCCTCTCCAACAAACCACTCGATCTCAGCTTCCTGAAGCGACTCGACGCCAAGGTTGACGTCAACATTGGCGGTCTCAAAACGCGTGGTTATCGCTTTGGCAAGTTCGCCTTCGTTGCCACGGCCAAGGGCGGAGTGCTGAATGCCGACCTCTCGAAGTTCGCCCTTTACGGCGGGAATATCACGGGGAAGCTAGGCCTCGATGCGAGCGGCAAGACGCTGAAAGCCAACACCACCCTTAGCATTCGCAAGGTGAAGGTTGATCAACTTGCCGTCGCCGCTACGGGCAAGAAGAGCGTCGTCGGCGTCGCCTCGGCGAACGTCAAGCTCGCGAGCACCGGCGCAAGCCCTCGCTCTCTCGTCCAGCACCTTCGCGGACGCCTGGCCTTCGACCTGGGTGGCGTCAGCGTTCGCAACTCTCCGAGCCATGGGATCTCCGGACTGAACGTCGTTCTTGAGCTGGCCGGCCTCGACAAGGACACCAAACTCGACGGGCACGTGATCTACAATCGCGACAAGGTCCGCTTTACGGCGACGGTCGATCCACTGCAGCGTCTGGCGGTTAGCGACTACTTCACCGCCAACCTGCAACTCAACTCATCGAAGCTGAAGCTCCGTTATCGGGGCAAGGTCGAGCATCACCCCGCGTTCGCGGCCCAGGGCGAGCTCGTCGTGGACGTCCCGTCCGTGGCCCGCACGATGAGCTGGCTCGGCAGCCCGCTTTCACGCGGCACCCGCGACCCTGGCAAGCTGCACCTCAGTGCCGTCATCACCGCCACCGGTGATCGCTACGGTTTCGAGAAGGCGCGCATCGATTCGAGGTCCTTCAAGGCGGAGGCCCGCGGTTACGTCGACCGCTCAACGACGATCCCCAAGTTTGACGTCACAGTCGACAACCTGGACGCCAACTTCGACGCGCTCTTTCCGCCCTCGACGAGCAAGGCCAAGAGCAAGAGCGGCGCGTCAAAGGGTTGGAGCAAGAAGCGCTACGATTTCTCTGGCCTAGCCGCTGCTAACGGCACACTCGCCGTCACCTTCAAGAAAGTGCGCTACGCCGGGATCAGTACGAATCGCGGACGGCTGGCGCTCGATCTGCAACGTCGCCGGCTCGAATTGCGCGTCAGCAATGTCGCGTTCTCGGGCGGCTCCGTGGCCACTCGGATCGGTCTCGACGCGGCTCGAACCACGCCCGAACTCAGCTACTCGTTCTCGGCGAAGGGTGTCAAAGCGCGGCCCTTCTTGATGCAATTTGCCGACTTCGACCGCATCGGCGGTACCATGGTCGTCGAAGCCGAGGGCATGACCCAGGGCTTCAGCGAATATGACTTCGTGAACGCCCTCAACGGTTCCGGCAAGATCCGTTTTACGAAGGGCGCCATCTACGGGATCAATATCCCGGCAACGCTTCGCAAGGCGCGGAACCTCGACTTCTCGTCCCGCAGCGCGCGAGCCGAAAAGACTGACTTCGCCGAGCTGGGCGGCTCGTACACCATCAAGTTCGGGGTTATCGATAACCGCAACCTCAGGCTGCGCGCTCCGCTCGTCCGCGCGTCGGGTAGCGGGACCGCGTCCATTCCGCGGCAGACCTTGAACTACCGTATCGAGGGGCGCCTCGTTCCCACGATGCGCGGCCAGGGAAGCCAACGCGGGGAAGACGCCCTGGCTGGGATCGCCATCCCGGCGCACATCACCGGAAGCTGGAGTGATCCCAAGGTGACCATCGACTGGCAGAGCGTGATCCGCGAGATTGCCTCGGATCCAAGTCGCATGGCCAACCTCCCCGGAGCGTTCGCGCAAATGGCGGTCGGTATGGGCTTCAAGGTGCCGCGCGTGAAGGGGCTGAAGATCCCGAAGATCCCCGGCAGCAACGTAGACCCGGGCGAACTCCTCGGCGGCGCGTTCGACCCCTTTGCTCGGAGCCGGAAGCCCAAGCCGAAGCCCAAGCAAGAGCCCAAATCGACGAAACCGAAGCCGAAGCCGGCTCCGCGGCGCGACGTCCCGAAGAACGTCGACGACGCTAGAAAGACGCTCGAGGGTTTGTTCGGCAGGTAGCGCGAATCGTTGATCTTTGGCGCGCCGCTGGTCGGCAGCTGTGAGGGCTCCGGCCTTATGCCGAGTGCCGTCCAGCCGTACTGCAACACATGGGATCCGTCCCGCCTCCCGTCCCGCCTCCTGGCCCGCTGGATCCAGCGCGCTACACCCTGACGCGCGCGCTCGTCCCGGCCGCATGCGTCGTCGTGCTGATGTACGGGATCGCGGTTGCGCGACCCTTCCTAGTCCCCGTGCTCTTCGCGGCGTTCTTGGCCGCTCTCGGGGCGCCGGGGGTGAATTGGCTTCGCCGCCATCATTTCCCCGCGTGGCTCGCCATCACCGTCGTGCTCCTATTGTTCGTGGGCGGGCTCTTGGGTCTCGGTGGGCTGGTCGCTGAGTCCGTGAACACCATCGCGGACCGCGCCCCCGAGCTCGAGGAACGTGGGAAGGTCGTGGTGGCGGATGCCACGGCGTGGCTCAAGGCGCACCATTTTGATGTGTCGGGGACCTCCGCGCTCACGTCTTTTTCCACGGCCGACATCGTGGGCGTGGCTGGGGGGGCGCTGACGACGGTGGCATCACTGCTG
>PVBE011162857.1_pt1 | contig 19280 bp, 22 predicted proteins | sample 1631181 | NCBI WGS metagenome assembly PVBE01 (sample SAMN08397723, study PRJNA350692) | Marine metagenome, whole genome shotgun sequencing project. | isolation source: water | place: Pacific Ocean | collected 2012-04 | reverse complement strand
GCCCCAGACCAGCTCGGTGAGGTCTATGCGGGCCGTTTCGTCGGCGTCACCGAGAAAGACCCGGTAGCGGTCGCTTATGGACGAGAGCAGATTGATCTTCCACTTCAGATAATTGTTGGGCGGCCGGTACTCGTCGCGCCGCTTGCCGATCCACTCGGTGGCCTTGAGCCATCCCTGCCTGCCGATGCCGAAATCCTGCCCCGTGAGCTGTTTCAGCACCTCCGCCGATATCGCGACCAGGACCGGGTCGGACAGGAACCGTGAGATCTCGTTGATCACTGGCACCTGGGACATGTTGCCGGCGTCAAGGGCGCTTCTCAACGCCGTAAGGATCTCATCGGCGGATTGTCCCGGGCCGCCGTAGATGGCGAACATGATGGACTCGGGGTAGTAGTCCTCGGGCAACGCCTTGCGGGTCGGTACCGGGCTGAGGGAGTCCGCGGACACGCCGAGGGGGATCGTTGAGGTCTCGGGGGTTGCTGACGACGATGAATCGCCGCATGCGGCCAGCATCAGCGACAGCATTATGGCCACGGCCGGGTATCCGAGGTGCGTGAGTGGTCCCATCAATATAGTCCTGTCTCGTCTACGGCCACGGCGGCCGGGCGGATTGAGCACGCGGCTACTTGATCAGCCGGCGCCGCATGAAGGCCGACGCGATCTTCAGCGCGACGAGGCCCATGGCCAGCAGTTCGGCGGCCCACAGCAGCATCAGCCAGGATGGCTCCCCGGCCACAAGCCCGCGGACCAGCTCGACCGAGGGAGTCAACGGCAGCGCCCACGACAGCACCTTCACGCTGGTGGGAAGGCGCTCGATGGGGAAGAAGACGCCGCTGATGTAGAACATGGGCAGGATGAACAGAGTGAAGAAGTTGTTCATCGCGCCGATCGTCGTGGCGGTGGCGGTGAGAACCATCGCGATCGACGCGATGGTGAACCCGATCAGAAACGCCGCCGGCAGTGAGAGCGCCGCCATCGGCGAGGGCACCAGACCGAACAACGTGGCGACCACCAGCACTGCGGTGCTGGCCATGAGCGCCCGCGTCGCCGACCAAAGCACCTCGCCGAGCACGATGTCCGTGGGGCCCAGGGGCGTGAACAGGATCGCCTCGTAGATGTTGTGGGAATCCATTCGCAGATAGGCGCCGTAGGTGCTGTCGAAGGTGGCGTGGAACATCGCGTAGCTGGCGATGACGCCCGGAGCCAGGAACTCGGCGTAGCTCAGGTCGCCGATGTCGGTGATGTAGGCGCCCAGCCCGAACCCGATGGCGACCAGCAGGATGACGGGCTCGATGGCGACCCCGCCGATCTCGACCTTCCAGGCCCGCTTGAAGGCATCGCGGTCTCGCTGCCAGACGCGGAAGGCGCCCCAGACGACGGTGCCCTGGAACGACTGGGTCAGCGTGCTCACTCCTCGCGCAGTCCCCGGCCGGTAAGCTGCAGGAAGACGTCTTCGAGGTTGCTGGGCCGTCGCACGACTTTGAGCCCTTCGAACATCGGATCGTCCGTGGCCAGCATGCCGTCCCGGCTGTAGACGATCATCTGGGCGCCCACGTCGTCGAACTGCACGCCGTGCTCGCCGAGCTGGGCGAGCAGGCCGGCCTTCCCGTGGTCGCCGACGTCCACCTGCATCACCCACTCGCCGGCGTGGTCCGCCACCAGATTGGCCGGCGTGCCATCCTCCAGGATCTTGCCTTGGTCGACGACGACCAGACGATCGCACAGGTAGGCGGCTTCGTCCATGTAGTGTGTGCTGAGCAGGACCGTTACCCCCTCCGACTTGAGCGTGTTGAGCTTCTCCCAGACCAGGCGTCTCGTCTGGGGGTCCAGTCCGGTGGTGGGCTCGTCCAGCACCAGCATCCGTGGCCGATGGAGCAGCGCCCGCGCGATCAGCAGCCGTCGCCGCATGCCGCCGGACAAGTCGTCCACCGGGCTGGCGGCCCTGCCGGCGAGCTGCACCATGGCCAGGGCCTCTTCGATGCGCCTTTCGGCCGTCTTGCGCGGCAGGTTGAAGAACCGGGCGTAGGACTGCAGGTTCTGGGCCACGTTCAGCCCCGGATCCAGGCTGTTCGACTGGGAGACAACGCCCAGCCGCGACTTGATCTCGCGCTGGTGCGTCGTCACGCTCATGCCCATCACCGACAGCTCGCCCGACGTCAGCGGCGACATGCAGGTGATCATCCTCAGGGTGGTCGTCTTTCCGGCGCCGTTGGGGCCGAGGAAGCCGAAGCACTCGCCCTGATCGATGGCGAAGTTTATCCCGTCGACCGCAACGAGGTCACCGAATCTCTTGGTGAGGTCCCGGGCAGTTACGAGGGGGGATTGTTGCTGAGTCATTCCCGATTGGAGGCTGGAGGTGTCAGGGTAGCCGCGACGCGCGATGCGCCATTGTACATGGTCGGGGGCCTTGCACTAACGGGCTGCGGATATATGGGGTGTGCAGCCCCGATGCCGAATCGGGGTTGCCGGGAGTCTGAGGGTGTCCCTTAGATATAAATCCTTCCGCATTTCTGCCAGGAATGGGGGTCAGGGGGATACTCGAAAATATTCTTTCAGCACCCTGCTAGACTAGAATGCGGTAGATCTTAGAGACACGAGGAGAGGGACATGGTGGAGAAGCGTCACCCGCAGGGCGTCCTGGCGGCCTGCGACACGCCCTGGACGGAGGAATTCCGACTGGACGAGCCGGTGTTCAGGCGCCATATTGAGCAGCAGCTCGCCTCGGGCGCGGGGAATATCTACGTCATGGGCACCGCCGGCGAGGGCTACGCCGTCACCGATACCCAGTTCCGTCAGGTGGTGGACGTCTTCGCGGACGCCACCGACGGGGCGGACGCCACGCGCATGGTCGCCGTCATCAGCCTGTCGATGGGCCACATGATCGAGCGCATCGGCTACGCTCACGACAAGGGCGTGCGCATGTTCCAGGTCCCGCTGCCGTCGTGGGGCACGCTGACGAACCCGGAGGCGCTGACGTTCTTCAAGACGGTCTGCGGGTCCTTCCCCGACTCGAAGTTCCTGCACTACAATCTGAGGCGGTCCGGGCGCATCTTCGCGGCCGACGACTACCGGCCGGTCCTGGACGAAGTGCCGAACCTGGTCGCCACCAAGGTCAACAATACAGACATGGGCTTAATGCGCGATCTGATCCTGAAGACGCCCGAGCTCCAGCACTTCGTCCTGGAGAACTGCTACGCCAACGCCAGCTTCTACGGGGAGTGCTCGCTGCTGTGCAGCTTCGGCGGCCTGGCGCCGGACCTGGCGCGGCGGCTGTTCGAGGCCGGCAGGGACGGCGACACGGCCACCGCCTTCGCCGCACAGGGGCGGATGATGCAGATGCACGAGGGCTTCTTCCGAGACGTCGAGGGCCCGCACATGGATGGCGCCTTCGACAAGCTGTTCACGTCGCTGGCCCAGCCCGAGTTCCCCCTCCGTATCCTGCCACCCTATCGGTACCTCACCGACGAGCAGGCCGCCGCCGCCCGTGAGTACTTCGAGACCCACTGCAGCGATGTATCTTAGGGGACGCGCGGTGCCTGGCTGCGTAAGAGTGCTAGTCGACGAGCTTCCGGAGCGACTCGCCGTGCCGGGCGTTGACTGTCTCCAGAGCGGCGTCGAGCTGATCAGGTCCTGCCCGTATGCGAGCATTGGTCAATTTCGGAATTAGGACCAGCAACGCTCGAATAGCTCGATCAGCTTTGTGCTCCTAATGTCTCTACGCTTCCGATAGCCCGGCCACCGACAGGTCTTCGTCCAGCTTCCGCCAGTCGTCGTCCGACAGGGGGACATCCCGCGTGCCGTCGGCCGCCTGGGTCAGCGCTTCGATTCCCATGCTAAGCTCGTCCTGACCCGTCCCCGGACTCTTCCTGGAAGGCGTCGAGACTGTCGTCCATCCGGACCTCCTTCGCCCGCGACCTGCGCCCGGTCCTGCTCACGGTCAGACGGGACTCCCGGCAGAGCCGGTCGTAGGCAACCCGCGTGCTGCGCGCCAACGGGTATTCGTTCCGGTACAGGACCCTGTTCGCCCGCACCTGGATGATTTGCCGCAGGCAGCCGAGGCAAGGCTGCACGGTCGTGTAGATATCGCACTCGCTGAGCCGGATCCCGTGGCGCGCCGCAGACAGAATCGCGTTCTCCTCGGCGTGTACGCAGAGGCACTTGTCCAGGTCCTCGCCGCTCTGGACGGTGCCTTCCGCCTTGGCCTCGCACCTGGGGCAGCCGCCGTCCGAGCAGTGGGTGACACCGTCGGGCGCGCCGTTGAAGCCGGTGCTGACTATCCGGTCGTCGACCACGATGACGGTGCCGGCTCTGGTGCCCAGGCAGTCTCCGCGACTGGCCGCGACCTTGGCCATTCTCATGTAGTAGGCGTCCTTGTTAACCCTACGCACGCTGACAGTCCTCCTTCTCCTACACTCTACGTTATCAGCATCGCGTCGCCGAAGCTGTAGAAGCGGTAGCGCTCTCGGACCGCATCGGCGTAGGCGCGCAGCAGTAGCTCGCGGCCGGCGAAGGCGCTGGTGAGCATCAGCAGCGTGGAGCGGGGCAGGTGGAAGTTGGTTACCAGCGAGTCCAGCGCCTGGAAACGGTAGCCGGGGTAGATAAACAGGTCGGCCCAGCCGCTGCCCGGTGCGACGACCTCGTCGCCGTCGCCCGCCGTGGCGGCGGCCTGCTCCAGCAGCCGGACCGCCGTAGTGCCGACGCACACCACCCGCCGTCCCTCCCGTTTCGCCGCGTTGACGGCGCCGGCTGCCTCCGCGCCCAGCGCCCACTGCTCGCTGTGCATGCGGTGGTCGGCGACATCGTCGTCTCTCACGGGCCTGAACGAGTCCCAGCCGACGTGCAGCGTGACGAAGGCCGGCACGACGCCCTTGGCGCGCAGATCGTCCAGCAGCGCCGGCGTGAAGTGGAGCCCGGCTGTCGGCGCCGCCACGCTTCCCGAGATCCTGGAGTAGACGGTCTGGTACCGATCCGAGTCCTCCAGCGGCTCGTGGATGTAGGGCGGCAGGGGGACGACTCCGACGCCGTCTAGGTTGTCGTCCGAGAGGCGGACGCTCCTGGAGCCGTCTTCCATCACCCCGGTGACTACGCCGATGATATCCCGATCGCTGGACGCAACTGCGAAGGCGGCACCTTTCCGCATGTGCCGTCCGGGGCGCACCAGGGCGCGCCACACACCGGGCTCCAGGCGGCGCAGCAGCAGGAGCTCCACTTTGCCGCCCGACGCGCCCGTGCCGTACAGCCGGGCCGGGAATACGCGGCTGTCGTTGAACACTGCCACGTCGCCCGCGCGTAGCAGGCCAGGCAGATCGCCGAAGCGTCGGTGCTCGATGGACCCGCCCCTGCGGTCCACCACCATCAGCCGCGACGAGTCGCGGGGCTCCACCGGCGTCTGGGCGATCAGCTCGGGGGGCAGGGCGTAGTCGAAATCGCTGGTCTTCATGTGACGGCGGCCAGTCCTAGTCTCTAGTCCCCAGCCCCGGCTTCCTGCCAGTCGCCGGACGCTTCCAGTGATGCTCTCTCCGACTTCGTCGATATGTTCTGGAGGTACGCCAGCATCGCGCCGAACAATAGAACGAAGACGACCACCGTGGTAGATACCTGGAAGCCTCGTACCATGAAACCCTGGGCGACCTCGTCGGACACGAGATCGATGCCCGCCGGCAGCGCGAACGCCAGCGCACTGGCGGCGGCCGTCGCGCCAAGGGCGTGCCCCAGCTCCCGCGACGTCTCCAGCATGCCCGAGGCGACGCCCCGGTGCTCCAGCGGCAGCGAGCTCATCACCGTGGCGTTGTTGATCGGATTGAACATGTTGGTGCCGATGGCGATCGGAAACATCAGCAGCGGCAGCACCCAGAACGAGACGTGGGGCGCGGACAGACTCAGCACCACAAAGCCGCCGGCGATGGCGGCGAGAGTGGCGGGCCTGAGGTACTCGGGGTGGTACTTGTCGTAGATCCACCCCGCGACCAGCGGCATGAACAGGCCCAGCGACTGGCTCGGCAGCAGCACCAAGGTGACGAATATCGGCTCTTTGCCGAAGCCCTGTTCCACAAGGATGGGCACCAGCGTGAACGTCGCCAGCATCGACGCGTGGTACGTGACGTTGCTGCCCAGCGAGAGTGAGAACGCCCGCACGCGGAAGTGCCGTAGGTCGATCAACGGGTTGGCGACCGCCCGCTCGACGACGACGAACGCGGCCAGCAGCACCAGGAACAGGGCGTTCATCGGCAGGTGGTAGCTCAATCCTTCGGACGAAACGAAGGACTCTTCGCCGCCGTGCAGGTGGGTGCCCGACAGGATCAGGACGATGGCCGTCGCAGCCAGGAAGCCGCCACCGAGCCAGTCCACTCGCCCGGTGGAGCCGGCCGTGCGCGGCTGGCCGCGTTCCCGGAGCAGCGGCAGGGCGGCGATCACCGCGATGAGCCCTAACGGAATGAATGCGGCGAAGATCACCCGCCAGCTCAGTAGCTGGAGAGCCAGGCCGAACACCGCCAGCCCGGCGAGCGTGCCGACGCGGGAGCCGATGATGGGCAGAGCGTATGCGCGGCCCCTCTCATTGGGCGGGAACGTCGCGGCCAGGATGGCGTTGGCGTTGCCCATGATCAGCGCGGAGCCCAGGCCGGTGACTGCCCGCAATGCGATAACGTGCGACAGCTCCTGCGACAGTGCGATCAGGCCGGTACCAAGGGTCGACGTAAGTATGCCGATGAAGAAGACGCGGCCATGCCCGTACCTGTCTCCGAGCCGCGCCGCCAGCATCACGAAGCTGCCCAGCACCAGCAGGTACACGATGACCAGCCATGCCGTATCCGCGATCCCGGTGCCGAAATACTCCGACAAGGTGGGGATGGAAAGGGCCACCGGGAGGCTCGAGAACTGGACCAGCATCGACGCGCCCGTGAGCGCCATCAAGACGTCACGACGGCGCCTTGTGTTCAGCAGAGGCCCGACCGTGCTGAGGATGCTCAAGGTCTCACCGGCGGTATGCGGCCAGTCACTGAAATGCCGTCGTCCTGAGCGAGGCGAAGGATCTGGGGTGGTGTGTTCTTCGCTTCCAGCTTGGCTGCGGGATGCCGCCCGCGGACCCATCGTCGTCGAAGCGGGGACTCCTCCAGACGACGCACGCTAGCAGATCGGCCTTCGGGACGCACCACTAGCCGCCCCCGTCGCTGCCGACGGCCAGCCGCGCTGCCTTCAGCGTGTTGTGCAGCAGCATGGCGATGGTCATGGGCCCGACTCCACCCGGCACGGGCGTTATGGCGGCGGCCTTTTCAGACACCGAGTCGAAGTCGACGTCGCCGACCAGCCTGTATCCCCGCTTTCGCTCTGGGGCGTCCACCCGGTTGACGCCGACGTCGATGACCACCACTCCCTCTTTGACCATGTCGGCCGTGATGATCCGCGGCTGGCCCATGGCGGCGATCAGGATGTCGGCTTGGCGGGTCATCGAGCCAAGCTCCCGGGTCCGCGTGTGGCAGACGGTTACTGTCGCGTTGCCGCCGTCCAGACGCTGCGCCAGCAGGATGGACACCGGCTTGCCGACGATCTCGCTGCGCCCGCAGACTACCACGTGCTGGCCGGCGGGGTCTCGCCCGGTTCGCAACAGGAGCTGCTGAATGCCGGCGGGCGTGGCGGGAACGAAGCGCTGCTTGCCCTGGACCAGCCGGCCTACGTTGAAGGGGTGCAGCCCGTCCACGTCCTTGTCCGGGCTGATGGCGTCGATGACGGCGTCCTTGTCGATGTGCGCCGGCACCGGTAGCTGGACCAGGATGCCGTGGACGCCGTCATCGGCATTGAGGGCTCGTATTCGGTGCAGTAGCTCGTCGGACGAGGCGTCCGCGGGCATGGAGAAGTCCTCGGCGTCCATCCCGACTTCCGCAGCCGCGCTCCGCTTGCTGCGCACGTAGACAGCGGACGCGGGGTCGCCGCCGACCAGAACTACCGCCAAGCCGGGGGTGACTTCGTGGACCCGACGCAGCTCGGCGACCCTCGTCGCGACCTCGGCTCGGACCTGGGCCGCGATGCTCTTACCGTCTATGAGCTCAGCCGTCATGGCGCTGTACTCCCGGCTATTTCGTCCAATTGGTCCAACCGGCGGGACGAGCGCCCGCGGGAGGGCTTCTACCCGATTATATACGGCCATCGTCGTTCGCTTTCAATCCAACGGTGGTGAATCTATAATATCGTTGCCAGTTAGGAAGCCTCACCACGACCAAAGGAGCGTCATGAGCAGCTTCGCTGGGGCCCTCGCCTCAGACCGGTCCCTCGTAACCTGCGAGCTGAATCCGCCCAAGGGCACCGATCTGGGGGCCCTATACGAAAAGGCGTCGATGCTCGAGTCGAGAGTGGACGCGTTCAACGTCACCGACTCGGCCGCCTCGTGCATGGCCATGGCGCCCATAGCGGCGGCGCACCTGCTGTCGGACAGAGGTATCGAGCCGATTCTGCAGATCACGGCCAGGAACCGCAACAGACTGTCGGTCCAGTCGGACCTGCTCGCCGCCGCCGCCCTCGGCATCCGCAACGTGCTGTGTATGAGCGGCGACCCGCCCGGCGCCGGCGACCATCCGGACGCCAAGACCGTGTTCGACATCGAGACGGTGGCCATTCTGCGCGCCATTGCCTCGCTTCGGGGCGGCGCCGACATGGCGGGCAACGAGCTGACAGGGGCGCCTGATCTGAATTCCGGCGCTGTCGCCAACCCCGGAGCTGACGATCTGGACAAGGAGCTGCGCCGAATGGAGGAAAAGGCCGAGGCGGGCGCGGCGTTCTTTCAGACCCAGGCGGTGTACGATCCCGCGGCCTTCGAGACCTTCATGAAGGCCGCCGTCCGGTTCGACGTCCCCGTCCTGGCAGGGCTTATCGTCCTCAAGTCGGCCCGGATGGCGCGAAATCTCAACGCCAATCTCCCCGGGGTCCACGTGCCCGATTCGATCATCGCCGAGATGGACGGCGCCGATAGCCGCCGCGAGAAGAGCACGGAGATCTCGGCTAGGCTCATACGCGAGATATCGCCCATGTGCCGGGGCGTCCATATCATGGCCATCGGCTGGGAGTCACGGGTCCCTGGAATTCTCGACGCCTCGGGCGTCTCCAGCGGCGGATAGGCCGGCCTCGCGAGGGACATGCTCGTAAACGGCGTCGACATGATCGAGATCTCCCGGATCGGAGACGTGGCCGCGAGGTACGGCCAGCGGTTCTATCGGCGCATTTACACACAGGATGAACTCGATTACTGCCGTGGACGCGCTCCCCAGCTCGCAAGCCGCTTCGCCGCCAAGGAGGCGGTCATGAAGGCCCTCGGCACGGGCGTACGGGGCATGCGCTGGCGAGACATAGAGGTAGTCCGAGAGATGGGCCGGGCGCCAACGATCAAGCTGCACGGCTCCGCGCTGGCCAGGGCGCGCCAGATTGGCATAGACCACATGGCCGTCTCGCTCTCCCACTCTAGAGAGCACGCGCTGGCCTTCGTAGTTGCGGAGAGCGCCTCGGGCAATCAGATGCCGTGGGATGGGCTCCGGCGGTGGGCAGGACGCCCGCCGGTTCGGTGACCCGCCCGTCGAGGTCGCGACTCAGGACTTGCCGCCGCGGCATTTGTCGCATCGTTCATGAATGACCACGCGTCCGTGAGGGACATGAAGATAGTCACGGCGGAGCAGATGCGCCGGATAGAGGCCAGATCTGAGGAGGCTGGGGTGTCTACCGACACCCTGATGGAGAACGCCGGCCTGCAGTTCGCCGCTCGCGTCCGCGACCACGTCGGCGATGTCTCCGGCGCCGGCGTCGTCGTGCTGGTGGGGCCCGGCAACAACGGTGGCGACGGGCTCGTCGCAGCCCGACGACTGCACGCCTGGGGCGCAAAAATCACGGCTTACCTGTGCGGGCCACGCTCTGGGAACGACGCCAACCTGGCGGCCGTCGGCAGGCTCGGCCTGCCTGTGATCAAGGCCGCCAACGACACGGAGTACACGCGGCTCCGCGAGGCGCTGGGGACAGCGAGCGTGGCCATCGATGCCATCCTGGGAACCGGCCGAGCGCGCCCCATCGAGGGCGTGGTCAGAGAGGTGCTTGCGGCGCTCTCCGACGCCAGGGCCGCCCGGCCCGATCTGACTATCGTGGCCCTGGACCTGCCGACCGGGCTCAACTCCGACACCGGCGAGATCGACCCTGCCTGCATAGCCGCCGACCTGACCGTGACCCTGGGCTATCCCAAGCGCGGCCTCTTCGTCTACCCGGGCGCGGGGCTGACAGGCAGGGTCGAGACCTTGGACATCGGCGTGCCGCCTGGCCTGGACGGCGACGTCGACCTGGAGCTGATGACCGATGCATGGGCCGCGGACACCCTCCCCGTGAGGTCGCCGTCGTCCCACAAGGGCACTTTCGGACGGACGCTGATAGTGGCGGGCTCCGGGAGATACGTCGGGGCCGCGTCGCTGGCGGCCTCGGCTGCCGGCCGCGTCGGCGCCGGCCTGGTCACCGTGGCGATTCCCCGCAGCCTGCAAGCCGCCGTCGCGGCCGGCGCGCCCGAGCCGACCTACATACCGCTGCCCGAGTCGTCCTACGGCGAGCCTGCCGAGGAGGACGCCGAGCTCATCCTTGAGGCGCTGCCCGCCTACAGCTCGCTGCTGGTGGGATGCGGCATCGGCCAGTCGGACGCCGTGGCCCACCTGATGGAGCGGCTTCTCTACTCCGACGTCGCCCTGCCGCCGACGGTGGTCGACGCCGACGGCCTCAACTTCCTGGCGTGGTCCCAGGCCCCCGGCTGGTGGGAACGGATGACGCGGCCGGCCGTCGTCACGCCGCATCCCGGCGAGATGGCGAGGCTGGCGGGCGACCCGGTCGCGGAGCTACAACGAGACCGGGTCGCCAGTGCGACGGACGCGGCCGGCCGTTGGGGCAAAACGGTGGTGCTCAAGGGAGCGCACACTGTCGTGGCGGCCCCGGACGGCACGGCGATGCTGAGCCCCTTCGCCAACCCGGCGCTGGCCAGCGCCGGTACCGGCGACGTCCTCGCGGGCGCCATCGCCGGGCTCCTGGCGCAGGGTTTGGACGTTCAGAGCGCGTCGGCCTTGGGCGTCTACCTGCATGGCGCCGCCGGAGAGAGGGTACGTGACGCACTGGGTGACGCCGGCCTGCTGGCCAGCGACCTACTCACGGCGCTTCCCAGAGCCATCAGGAAGATCAATGCAGGGGTACAGAAGGGGTAAAGGGTACGGGGGATCCGACCCAAAACCCGTGCCCTTTACCCTGGGTGGAGTCGGGCGTGGAGGGAGCCTTGGCGCAACTGCGGGGTAGAGAGCGGGCTCGGTACGTCGCGAGGATGTTCTCCCGCATTACCTCCCGATATGACAGGATGAACACGGTCATGTCTGCCGGGCGACACTACGCCTGGCGCAGGATGGCCGTCGACGTGGCTGTGGGTGGGCTGACCGGCCCCGCGCTTGACGTCGCCGCCGGAACGGGTGACTTCGCCATCGAGCTGGCTCGGAGAGAACCGGTCACCGAGGTCGTGGCGGCGGACTTCAGCCGAGAGATGCTGGAGGCGGCGGCCCGTAAGTCCAGCCGGCAGGGGCTGAGCAGCCGAATAGACCACGCCGTGGTGGACGCCCACGCGCTGCCCTTTTCGGGCCACAGATTCATCTGCGCTACGGTCGGATTCGGCGTTCGCAACTTCACCGATCTTCCCGGTGCGCTGGCTGAGATGGCGCGCGTGGTCGTGCCCGGCGGGCGCGTCGTGGTGTTGGAGATAGTCAGGGCGGCCGACGGGCCTGTCGGCCGGCTGTTTCCCCTGTACTTCAAGTACGCTACGCCCTGGCTGGGAGCGGTCCTGGCCGGCGATCGTGAGGCGTACACTTACCTGCCGGAGTCGGTGCAGGGATTCCTGAGCGTCGACGAGCTGTCGGCCGCGATGCATGCGGCCGGCCTTCGTAACGTCACAGCCCGAAGCCTGGCGCTCGGCACAGTGGCCATCCTCTCCGCCGAGGTACCGCCATAGGGGTGGCCTTGGAGCTTACTTGAAACTCTTCTCGCCGGCGCGGATAGGCACGCGGAGGCGGTTCTCGAACGGCGTGAGCGGGCAGCTCCAGCGCTCGTTGTAAGCACAGTAGGGGTTGTAGGCGTAGTTGAATTCCAGGACCGGTCGCCTGTCCCGCCTGGCGCCGATGCCCCACGCCGAAGGCGTCCGGTAGCCCCGCAGTACAGGCACTGTTCACCTCGGGTGCAGGTGCAGGGAAATAAAGGCGAACGACTGACGGTAGGACCGGCCGTGGTGCGCCCTTACGGTCCGGAAGCGGGGCACCGCTCTACCGTGACCGGAGCTGGGGGAAGAGAACGACCTCGCGGATCGATCGTTGGCCGGTAAGAAGCATCACCAGCCGGTCTATGCCCAGCCCGAGGCCGCCGGTGGGCGGCATGCCGTGCTCGAGGGCGACCAGGAAATCCTCGTCGAGGCGGTCCATGTCCTCGTCCTGGAACTGCTCGTGCAGCGCTTCCTGTTGCTCCAACCGCTCGCGCTGGTCAACCGGGTCGTTTAGCTCGGTGAAGGAGTTGCACACCTCCATCCCGGCTATGAACCCCTCGAACCGCTCGACCACCCGCGGATCGCTGCGCTTTTTCTTGGCCAGCGGCGACATCTCGATCGGGTAGTCGACCAGGAAAGACGGCTGCACCAGCTTGGGCTCCACCGTGTCGGATAGCAGCTTGTCCAGGAGCCCGCCCCAGCTAAGCTGATTGCCGACGTCGAGGCCGATCATCTTCATCTTGGTCTTCAGCGAGTCGATGTCGTTGGCCTCGAGGAAGTCGATCCCGCTGTGGCGCTTTATCTCCTCCCGGAGGTCGAGCCTTGGCCATGGCGGCGTGAGGTCGATCTCGTTGCCGTCGAGCTCCACCGTTGACGTGCCCAATACCTCGACCGCCACCGTGTGGAACAACTCCTCGACCATGGTCATGACGTCGTTGTAGTCGGCCAGCGCCTCGTAGCTCTCCATCATGGTGAACCCGGGGTTGTGGGTGGCGTCGACGCCCTCGTTGCGGAAGGTTCTGCCGATCTCGTAGACTTTCTCCAGCCCGCCGACTATCAGCCGCTTTAGGTACAGTTCGGTGGCGATTCGCAGGTACAGATCGCGGCCGAGCGACTTGTAGTGCGTTGTGAACGGCGTTGCGGTGCCTCCGGCGGCCACCGGCACCAGCACAGGCGTCTCCACCTCCATGAAGCCGTGGCCGTCCATGAAGCGTCGCAGGGCGCTGATCGCTTTGCTGCGAAGTGTCGCGATGCGCCGCGACTCCTCGTTGGAGATCAAGTCGAGATACCGCTGCCGGTAGCGTGTCTCGACGTCTGCCAGGCCGTGCCACTTCTCCGGCAGCGACCGCAGCGCCTTGGACAGCAGGGTGCAATCGTGGGCCTCGACGGTCGGCTCGCCGGTCCTCGTGCGCATCACGGGACCCTCGACGCCGAGCCAGTCGCCGACGCCGAAGTCGTCGAGCATCTCGTATGCCTCGGGCACGATGTTCTTGCGCAGCAGGACCTGAAGCCTGCCGCCGCCGTCCTGAAGGTCGATGAACGCGGCGCGGCCCATGCGCCGCAGGCCTACCACGCGCCCGGCTACGGAGACGCGGTCGGTGCGGATGCCGTCACCTCCGCCTGCCTCCGCCGCCTCGAGGTACGCGACGGCCTGGGCTGACGTGTGAGTGCGGTCGTATTTGTGGGGGTAAGGGTTTACGCCGCGGTCTCGGAGGCGGTCTAGTTTTTCGCGGCGTACCCTGAGGAGTTCGTCGCCTGGCTGAGTCACGAAACGAGGACCTCCGCGTCGGGCCGGACTAGCGGATCTTGGTGATCGTCAGCTTTACGCTGCCCGCGGGGGTCTCCACCTCGATCTTGTCGCCGACGTTGCGCCCCATAAGGGCGCTGCCCACGGGAGACTCGAGAGATATCCTGCCTTCCAGGGGAGCGGCCTCGGCCGAGCCGACCAAGGTGTAGTCCCGCTTGGAGCGGTTTTCGGAGCTCACCGTGACCTTGGAGCCCAGCCGAACGCCGCCGCCATCGTCCGCGGGTGCGACGACTGCGTTGGAGAGGATATTCGACAGGTTGGCAATGCGCCCCTCAAGGAACGCCTGCTGGTTCTTTGCCTCATCGTACTCTGCGTTGTCCACCGTCCCGCCGGTCTCGCTCGCCTTGTGGATACGCGTGGCGACCTCGCGGCGTCGAACGGACAAGAGCTCGGCCAGCTCTTTTTCGAGGTCCTGCCGGCCATCTTCGGTGAGGAAGACTTCCTTGCGAACCACTGCCGAATCACCCCCCCCCCATCCAATACACAAAAAGACTGAGGGGCCACACGCGTAATGTGGCTCACTTCTCAGCCTGTTCATCTATTCTATCCCGTGCGGCCCCTTTTGTAAATCCTGAGGGCGCCGAGGAATCGGGAAGGTTCTAAGACTTGTCTAAAAGAGGCCATAAGTTCGCTTTGGGGCCCACCGGGTCCGGTGCTACGATTCGCTCTCATCAATCGTGGTCTCGCCCCAACCTGGACTAGAGGGGCCGCGACGGACGAGGCTGCTCACCGATGACGACGCGGATCACTGGCGGCGAGCACAGGGGTCGAAGGCTGCGCTCGCCACGGGGGCTGCGTCTCAGGCCGACCTCCGAAAAGGTCCGTGCAGCGATCTTCTCGATGATCGGCCTGCCTGCCGTTGCGGGGGCCCGGGTGCTGGACCTCTACGCCGGCAGCGGCGCACTGGGGATCGAGGCGTTGAGCAGAAGGGCTGAATGGGTGGACTTCGTCGAGAGTGACGCGCGGCTCTGCCGCGGTATCCGGCACAACCTCGACGAGATGGGCATGGCGGACCGCGGCCGCGTCTACCACAGAAAGGCCAGTGCGGCGCTGGAGGAATTGGATGCGAGATACGGCCTGGTCTTTGCCGATCCGCCTTATGAAGACGACCCGTGGGCAGGACTGATGGAGAAGCTGGAGAGCTGTTGGCTGTTGGAAGACCGGGCCGTACTGGTGCTGGAGCACAATCGCAGGCTCGAGTTGGCCGAGGCCTATGGTCGCGTCGTTCTGTCGCGGCGCCGGCGGTATGGTGACACCGTGATATCCCTCTATTCGTTCGAGGGCGCGAATGGTTGACGCAGTCTATCCGGGTAGCTTCGATCCGCTGCACAACGGCCACCTGGACGTCGTGACGCGGGCCGCCAAGCTGTTCGACAGTCTATTGGTCGCCATATATGAGACGCCGCCGAAGAACGTCCTATTCTCGACCGAGGAGCGCGTGGAGCTCTTTAGGGGATCCGTCGCACAACTCGACAACGTGGAGGTTGCACCGTTCAAAGGACTCGTCACCCAACTGGCCCGCGACGTGGGGGCCGGATACGTGGTCCGCGGGCTCAGGGCCGGGTACGACTTCGAGTCCGAGTTCGAGATGGCTCTGATGTGGCGCCATCTCGAACCCGGCATCGACGTCGTATGCATGATGAGCGCCCTGGAGTACCAGTTTCTCTATTCAAGCCGCATCAAAGAGGTGGCCCGGCTCGGCGCCGACATCCAGGGCCTTGTGCCGGAGCAGGTAGCCGAAAGGCTCAATGCGAAGCTGAACGGAAGCTAAGTCAAGAACACGGACAGGAGGAGTACCATCAATATCATAGGTATCGTGGAAGAGCTTGAGTCGATCGTCGACAGCGCCACCAGAGTCCCCGGCCTGAAGAAACGGGTCATGGTGGACCCCAACCGCCTGGGCGACGTGGTCAGAAACCTCGCCTCAGCCATCCCCGCGGACATCCAGGAGGCCCAGGAGGTCATCAGGCAGAAGGATAGCATCATTAACCAGGCCCACCTCGAAGCCCGTCGCATGAAGGAGTCGGCCGACAACGAGTCCCGGTCGCTGATTGAGGCCGCAACGCTGGAGCATCAGTCACGCATCGACGAGACCGAGATCGTGAAGGGCGCCGAGGACAAGGCCGAGGAGATCAACCAGCAGGCGCTTCAGGAGGCCCAGCAGATCGTACAGGAGGCCCAGCGCAAGGCCTACCGTATGATAGACGAGGCCGAGGCCGTCTCGTCTACGCGACGCGAGGGCTCCGACCAGTACGCTCGCGAGATCCTGTTCGATCTCGAAGAGCGCCTGGCCAACCAGCTCGGTGAAATCCGCAGGGGCATCGACGTGCTAGGCCTGCAGGTCTCGACCAACGGCGCGACGCCCGCCCACCCGGTCGCCGTCGGCTAGGGCTATCCCAGACGATCCTGTCCGTTAGTGCCTCCGGGCCACGGCCCGGGGGTACTCGCTCCCGCCATCGCGCGGGCCGGGGTCCGTCAGCCCTGCAGGACCGAAAGGCCTCGATGATCCGGCGGGTACCCGACAGCGGGCCTACCACGTCGCCATCCATGACGACCAGCGGGCGGCGGACCAGCCGCGGCTCCTCTAGCATCAGGGCGATGAGCTCGTCGTGGCTCAGGGCGTGTCGATCCACCCCCATCTTGCGGAACGAAGGGCTATTCCAGGAGAAGAAGTCGGATGTGGGCCGGTCGCCGATTATCCGACGCAACTCGCCCTCGGAGAAGCGATCCTGGAAGAAGTCTCTGGACTCCAAGTCGACCCCGGCCTGGGAGAGCCACGCTCTCACCTCGGTGCAGGTGCTTCAGCGCTTGGAGTAGTAGAGCCGGAACTGCGTCACGATGTCCTCCGCCTTCGGGCCGCGCGCGACCGCTAGACCGCCTCGGCAGCGGGCTCCTCTTCGAGGCTCATGGGAAAGCCGCCCGTGAAGATGTCACGCTCTGGCCACTGGTCACGGGGCAACTCGTAGAACACCTCGATCTCGTTGCCGTCGGGATCGAAGAAATAGACCCCCATCGAGATCCCGTGGTCGCCCTTTCCGGCGACCGGCACGTTCTTCTCGCCCAGCTCGCGGTAGATCTTCCGTAGGTCGTTGAACGACTCTATCTCTCAGGCGAAGTGGTACAGGCCGACGCGGTTAGCCTCGGGTCCCGGCGCTCCCTCGCCTATGGCCATGAGCGCGAGCTCGTGGGGCGAATCGCCGGCGGCGCTCAGGAAGGCCATCCTGTCGCCGAGCTCGGCGGTGACCTGAAGGCCCAGCACGTCGGTGTAGAACTGCTGCGAGCGGGCCAGGTCTCTCACCCTGATGACGAGGTGACCGAGTCGCTTTGGCTTGACCATGCCTTCCTCCTGGACTGGAACGCGGGCACAGCGCTGACAACAGACTCTCGCGGACCAGCTAGGTCCGCCACTCGAGGGGATCGAGGACTGCGGCTGTCGCGTTAGCGGCGGGTGCCGGCCGCCGTGCGGTGAACCCTGCTCATTGGCACCATGGCCAGGTGCCGCGCGCGCTTGATAGCGGAGGCCAGACCACGCTGGTGGTTGGAACAGACCCCGCTCTTACGCCGCGATTCGATCTTGAACTGGTCGGAGACGAATCGCTCGAGGGTCCTCACGTCCTTGTAGTCGATGTACGTTACTTTGTTGACACAGAAGGCGCACACCTTTCGGCGGGAAAAAGTACCGGGGCCTGCCGCCGCGCCGTAGTGGGGGCCTGCCGGATGGGGCTCTAGTCGTCATACGGTGAAGCTTCTCCAGATAATTCCGAGGGCTACCAGGGCAGTCCCTCGGCGTCGTCGACGTTTTTGGCGTCGTTGGTGTCTATGGCGTCGGCCGCAGGCGGCCCGCCTCCCTCTGCTTCCGCCGATGCGCGGCTGTCGAGGAACTTGACCTCGTTGGCCGTGATCTCGTTGCCGGCGCGGGCCTGCCCGTCACGATCGATCCAGGGGCTGCTCTTCAGCCGGCCCTCCACGTATACCTTCATGCCCTTGGTTACGTACTGATTGCACGTCTCGGCAAGGCGGTTCCAAGCATTGACCCTGAACCACTCCGTCTCCTCGCGCTGCTCGCCCTCGGAGGTCGTGTACCGGCGGTTGGTGGCCACACGGAACGATGTAACCGGCGCCCCGCTGGGCGTGTAACGCATTTCGGGGTCTGTGCCAACATTGCCGATGATCAGCACTTTGTTCAGTGTCATGACTGCAACGTGCCGCAGGCTACTTACGGGTCACCAGGTATCGCATGATGTCCTGGGACGCCTGGAGGTTGTTCTCCAACTCTTCGATGGCCGCCGGCGAGGACTCGAAGTTGGTTAGGGAGTAGTTGCCCTCGCGGAACTTGTTCAAAGGGTATGCCAGCCGTCGCAGCCCCCAGTTGTCGTGCTCACCGACGGACCCTCCACCATCGGTGATGAAGCCGTGGACGGTCTCGACCATCCCCGAGACCTCCTCTTCCGTCGACTCCGGGCTGAGGATCATTACCAGTTCGTACTCACGAGTCAACTCTGCGACCAAAAGGAACCTCTCACCGTAATTGCTAGACGGGATTATATCATGCAGATACGGTGCCCTACAATGGCACGAAGTCGCCGGAGTAGTCAGAAATCGGAAAAGCTATACTGAAACAGGCAACGCCAGTCCAGTCCGGCCCCGCTACGATTGGAGCGAGTCAACAGGAGTGCCTGCGCCATGCCACAAAGAACCGTCATTCGGGAGACCCTCGTAGACTGAGACCTCGGTGAGCTAGATTGACCTTCGTACGATTCATCATGTCCTGCACCGACGCCGTCAAGCAGTTCCTGTCCAGGAACTGTCCCCACACGGCCGGCGCCATATCGTTCTACACACTGTTCTCGATGTTCCCTCTCTTCCTGGCCATCACCTTTGGGCTGACCTATGTCTTCGGGCACCTGACCCGGCAGGAGGAGATCGATCTCGCGGAGCGGATCGCCGAGGCTATTCCCGTGTCCCACAGCTTTGTCAGCGAGACTATTCAGGACGTCACCAGCGCGAGGGACGAGATCGCCATCGTCAGCGTGATAGGCCTGCTCTGGGCGGCAACAGCCATGTTCGGCGCACTCCGAAAGGGAATCAACGCCGCGTGGGGCATCCACCGCACGCGGCCGTTCCTCAAAGAGCGGCTGATTGACTTCGGCCTTGTGCTTGGAGCGGGTGTGCTGCTTCTGCTCGTGCTGTTCAGCGCCACGGCCTTTGGAGTGCTGAGGCAGATCACCGCCGAGGTAGCACCCGGATCCGGCGTATTCAGCGGTCTCCTATGGGGGCTATTGCCCAGGCTGCTTTCACCGGTGCTCACCTTCCTCACCTTCCTCGTGCTGTACCGCTTCCTGCCAAACACCGAGATCAAGACACGCGACGTCTGGCCCTGGGCGCTCCTGGCGTCGCTGGCCCTCGATGGCGTCAACCTCGGCTTCGTCTGGTACGTGAGCACGTTCCCCCACT
>PVBE010998361.1_pt1 | contig 19282 bp, 14 predicted proteins | sample 1631181 | NCBI WGS metagenome assembly PVBE01 (sample SAMN08397723, study PRJNA350692) | Marine metagenome, whole genome shotgun sequencing project. | isolation source: water | place: Pacific Ocean | collected 2012-04 | reverse complement strand
CCAAATGCTGGCCGAAATGGATGGGTTCGAAGCTACCGAAGGAATCGTAATGATGGCTGCAACGAATAGGCCTGATATTTTGGACCCTGCTTTACTCCGACCTGGTAGATTCGACCGTCAAGTCATCGTATCTCTCCCAGAGTTGGAAGATCGTGAACAAATTCTTGAAGTTCATGCGAAAGAGAAGAAAATGGCTGACGACGTTGAGTTAAACGTTCTTGCAAGAGGAACACCGGGGATGAGCGGAGCCGATCTAGCTAACTTAATTAATGAGGCAGCGCTTATAGCAGTTCGAGGTGGAGATAAATTAGTTGATTCAGAACATCTTGAACAAGCAAGAGACAGAGTCCTAATGGGCCAAACCCGAGAAGCTACTGTGTTAAATCCCCGTGAGAGAGAGCGAGTTGCGTACCATGAAAGCGGTCATGCTCTTGCAGCAGCTTTCCTTCCGAATGCAGATCCTCTTCACAAGGTATCGATTATTCCTCGTGGCATGGCTCTTGGCGTAACGATGACCCTGCCAGAAGAGGATCGATACCTTCTCCAACAGAGTTATGTTGAAGATGAATTGGTTAAGATGCTCGGTGGTCGGGTAGCAGAAAGCATTGTGTATGGGGAAGTTTCAAGTGGCGCCGCTGACGACCTCGCTAGAGCAACTGAGATGGCTAGGAAAATGGTTCGAGAGTGGGGAATGAGCGATCGAGTGGGTCCTATGGCCTGGCGGTCACACGAACAGGTTTTTCTCGGTGAAGACATGGGACGAGGACGTGATTACAGTGATGAAATGGCCAATCTCATTGACGAAGAAATTGAACTAATTCTCCGAAATGCTGAAACAAGATGTTATGAATTGCTGCGGGAAAACAGGCAAGGTCTTGATGATTTGGCCCAATCCCTTCTTACAAATGAGACCTTAGATAGTAAGGAAGTTTTCGTGCTACTTGGAATACAGGAATTAAACCCAGAAAACGAAGTAGGTACTCCGGAAGCATCTACTAGTCCGGGAAATGTTGAAATTCCCGCATTCCAGACGTATAGCAAACCAGATCAACCTTAGAACATCCTTTCCTATGGCTGCCACCATTCTTCTTGTCTTGGTACTTGGAGGCGTTGCATTTGGTGTATCTTTTTGGGCTAACAGAAGAAAACCAGATAGTCCTACAGTTCCTAAATTCGTCTTGCCCTTTCAATTAGATCGCCATGACTTTGAAAGACCAGATTCGGAGTGGCTACTAGTTTTTTTCTCATCAGAAACCTGCGACTCTTGCTTAAAGGTCCTTACACAGATTTCAGACTTAGCGATTGAGAACCTACATACTCAAAAGGTTGAATTCCCCTCTCAGGAAGCTATCCATAAAAAGTACAGTGTTGGGTCTGTTCCGAGTCTGCTTCTTACAGGTCCGAAGGGTGTCGTTGAGTGGTCTTTCGCCGGAGTTCCTCCTATTGGCGCTTTATCTGAAGCTCTAGAACAGCTCGGAATTGTCCCCCCCGAAACAGGTCAACAAGTTGATATCTCTTAGTCGTTCCCTTTATTACTCGTAGATGACCTGACTTAATTCAAGTTCAACTAATTCACTGGCTCCGACCGACAAACGACCCCATTGCCCTTCCATTTTTGAGCCCAAATATCGTTCAACGCTGACAGGCTCAGATGAAAGAATTCGAATTACTGAATTCTCAGGAATTCCTAATTGCTGAAGATCAATTATCTTGCGCGAAGATGCTGAAACTTCAACAACTTGAGACTCATATAATTGTCCTTCAGAATATGCATAAAGTTGCACTAAGGTAAGCCTGTCATCTGCAGGGTGAGCAATTGCTAATTTCCCTCCAGAGTCTTTTGCTATAGCAAAGTGTTCTTTCGCTGCAAGATCTACTCCCAAGGTAGAGCCAGAGAGTTTCTGTGGGACTGTTGAGGAGATCACAAATCGCTCACTAACAATAGGCGTGCCATTCATGCTGCGAACCACAACCCAGAATGGAATACCTTTCGGCACTCTTCGGGAAGCATCTACCCCATTCGTTGCATCTGAGGAGACTTCACCATAGTTAAAGATGACTTCTTCAGAGCTTCCTGATTTGATACTAAGGCTTATCGGTTCAATGTATGGCCCAGTTTCAATGTCAGAGATGATTTCCACGTCAACGACTGCTTCTAAAGTATTAGAGGGATTATAGATAACTACTGATGACCGGCTATCTAAATCAAAACCTCCGGGGAAAGCCCAGAGTTCATTCAGGCTAGGTGAGCCTATCGCTGCGCTAAGTCCAAAGGGCTGAAACTCATCTCCATACACGATCAATCGTTCTGCGACGACGCGCCCTATTCTAGTTTCCACTCTTGCTCCTACTGTTTCAGCAAGCGTTATTACATCTGTGATATCAATTGGTAATAAACTGCCCGGTGGTAACACCAGGCCGCTATACGCATCCGGTCGACGCGTTCTTCCATCTGCGGTAAAAGTGATATCAAGTACTGCGTTATCTGGGAACGGATTCAAGATAGTGATGATTTCCCGAGTTCCAGTTTGAGTTGTCCCAGCAGCGAAATTCCATTCAGTTGAAGCATTGGACGCGCAGGGCGACTGAGTCACGCCGACCTGCCCTGATAGCCGGTGTTCAACTACTAGGTTCCCAATATCTGATTGAATAAAAGCAGCGGCGTATTCTCCGGCAACTCCTTCGATCTCTGACAATGTTTGTGAGATGATTGATCGTTCCGGAATTACAATTTCTGAAGTAACTGACTTCAATTGTAGAGTTTCCGGATTCCCCCCTCGTTCTGTTCCTCCATTTTCGGAATTTGATCGTATCGGTGACAAGACCGGAATAACTGTAATTGATGCATGCGCCAAAGAATTTGAAGGGTTCCCCAGAAAGATCTCGTGGTTCGCGATTCCGCTCCCTCCGACTGTTCCCGAAACACAATACCAGGTTGAGGATAAGTCCGTTTCTTCCCCTACCACCAAAGCTTGATTACGTTCAAATCCCTTTTCTACAAGAGCAGCATCTCCACCTTCTTCAGTTATTAATGCGGAGATTATTAGAGCTGCAAATAGAAAAAAGGCCGGCCAACGAGTTACTTTCATTGCTTTATCCTTCTAGCTGTTGCTAGGGACCTGATTAAACCAAAAAAAGCTACTAGCCATAGCAGGGACTGTAGTGACATCAAAAGTTTATGTTTTGCATCTGTTCTATAGTTCAGTTCAATCAAACCTGCTTGCTGAGGAGAAAATTTGGTGCCCCAATCCAAAGCCATATCTGGTTGGATTTTTTCACCGTTTAATTCTGCGTTCCAATTATTTGAATATGGGAAAGCTATGAATACTTCAGAAATCGAAGTGGCCATGGCTTGATAAGCTTTTCCCTTTGTGCCCACAGGCGTCAACGGCGAAGTAAGGATTTGCTGAGTTCCGGATGCATACGTGCGAAAATCATCTGTAACGGTTGAATCGTTTTCTATAAGTGAAGCAAATCCAAATGTGGAGAGATTTCGGTAACGGTCTACGCCGGGTGCTATTTCTGTTTTAGCGAGATCAAGTTGCCGTGATAGAGCTAGTTTTATGCTTTCTGATATTTCAACAACTATTCCCTTTGATGGCAAGGGTGATGCTCTTTCAATAAGGACTATTTCTGTAATGCCGAATGGGGCAAGTAACCTTCCCAAATTCGTCGTCCCATTAACGAAAGCGAGATCAAGCGTCTCGAGAAGCAATTTGTTAACCGGACGTTCTGGTGGTTGCCATCTATCTATAAACGTCGACTCTAAGTTTGATGTTATTGAGACGGTATAGTCTTCTGAGATTTTTTGGCCGACCGATGCAAGGATATCGTCATCACCTATCCAGAGAATACGGTTATTTACGTCACTCTCTTCTTCTGAGGAAAGAACGTCGTTTAATTGATTATCTGGGATTCCCCAATCTCCTGAGAAGGAAGATCCCAAGATCGGAAGTACCACTAGACCAGAAGCAACTATTGCCGTTACTGGGATAAGTTGCCTCCAACCGAATCTAAATGTCTGCAAGTCACGCTGTAACGCCCCAACACCCATCGCTGATGCTACGGCTAATCCAAGTGCTGATGGGACTAATAAGATTTCTGTCCTAGGAAGAACTATCGGAAGATAATTTGTTCCTCCAATCCAAACAAAGGCTACTCCTCCCAGATACAGAGCCCATCCTCTTATAGCCCAGGCCCATCGTTCTCCTCGAGCTAGCAGTAAGGGAACCAGAGCGAGGGCTGGAAATCCCCAACCAAAGATTGAATTCTGGCCTGATTCCATTTGTAATGTTAATGCGCCTAAGACATCTACAGAGTCGGAAACTGACGAGCGTGTATGAAAAACCGAACTCCAAGATGGATCTGATAAGAAATAGTCAATAATCCATGGAAGATTTAGAGAAGCGGCGACTATGCAACTCATGATAAGCACTGACGCCATGCGGTTAAATCCCAAAGGCCACCCTGCTATTAGTGAGCCTACACAAAGAAACACCATACTAGCGATGACAGCGACGACTACTAATGGAGAGAAAGAGCAAACTACTCCCATCATGAATCCAAAGGTTAAGACCTCTCGGAAAATGTCAGGTTCATAAGCTGCTAACCCCGCTGGCCCACCTACAGGACCGAATGGGGAAGATTTACTTGCTCTAGCTAAGAATATTAGAGCCCATGGCAGGCAGCCGAAAAGGATTAGGCCATCCCATGAGCCGGATGCAAGCGAATGGTATGAAACCGGAGTTGCAAAATAAATTAGCGCCCCTGTTGTCCGTACCCATGCTGAAGTAAATGGCTTCAGAAAAAACCATACGCCCAAGACCCCTATCGGGATCATTCCTAATGTTAGGACCAAACGAAGTAGGCCCATACAGCCCCAGAATAGTATTCCTAGAATCCCAATAACGCCAAGGGCATTGGGGTGCGTTCCTTCATAACCGATTCCAGTTTGCCAATAATTTGAAAACCAAAGAGCGAATGTATCTTTAACGCCTAGATCAAATGGCACAAGGTCCCCTACGATAGGAATAGTTCTTGTTATCAGGTGTCTACTTCCGAAAAGAAACACGATAGTTGCTGCCACAAAAAACGAGAGGGAAACTCTTGATGGGCCGCTACGTATTTCTTGAAGGAAATAACTAAATCGGCCCTTATCTTGTTCCAAAGAGTTTTCGTCATTTTGAAAGGGCGCGAAGAGTTTTTTAATTGGTGTTACTCCTCTAATTTGAGCTGACCTGATTTGCGAATCAGGAATTTGACGTAATTCATTAATGCGTTTTCGCCTTTGGAAAAGAGATTTGGGTCGTATCAGATTCCACCCCCATGACCCTAAGAAAATCTTTAGCCTAAAAAGGTTTCCAGTAAGCAGCCCGCCCAAGGCTTGAAGTAAGGAAATGAGAAATGCCTGTGGTACCACCCGAAATGAATGCAGTATCCCATAATTACTAAGCACTGCTCTGAGGCGATGCCGTTCCCTATTCTTGATCTTTGAGTGGTTCTTTTGATAGACGCCAATTTCTTCGCGGTGACGAGCAATTGCTAGAGGAACAACCATGACTCGCGCACCTGCTAAATGGGCCCGCCAACAGAGGTCGACGTCTTCGCCAATCATGCCCATTTCTTCATCAAAGCCTCCTAACGCAGCAAACAAATCTGCTCTTACAAGAGTTGCAGTAGTTGAGACGACGAACACTTCAGATACAGCATCGTATTGTTCTTGGTCCAATTCTCCTTCCTCAATTCGACTTACCGGATAACCAAGCTTGTCCATTTCATAGCCAACATCTAACAATTCATTTGGACGCTCCCAATTAACAACTTTGGGGCCGATGATCGCTGCATTTGAACGAAATGATTCTTCTACCATTAACCGAACAGCATCTGGTGCAAGCGAAACATCATGATGGCAGAAAAGGAAGTAGGCAGGATGTTCCTTATTCTCAAGAACAGAGTTTAAGTTCCTCCCCATTCCATGATTTGGATTAACTTCAAGAATGTCTGCTTTCGGCAGGTACTCATTTACAATCGTTTGGATTGGCTCAATAGGGCCGGTTGTAAGAATCGTAACTTTGAGGTTTGGGTAATTTTGAACAGCAAATGAACCTAATACTTCTTTGAACCAACTGTCAGGGTTGTGCGCAACAACAACGATTTCAACAGGAGGCATTGAAATCTCGTCAAGTTTAGTTATTTCTGCTTTTGCTGTTGATTCTTCCACTGTGGCGAAGATTAATCCCGAATTCGCCAGTCGGCACGTACCCCCCCTTGCAAGTATTCAAATAACTGCGTTGCTTCTTGCTACAGTTCCGAAACTGTAACCTTTCAGTTCCGATAGTACAATTGACATACGTATTGATTAAAGGAATGAAATGCTGGCTTTAATAACTGGGGCTAATGGATTTGTAGGGCGCCATCTTAGTAATCATTTGATTGAAAGCGGCGATGAAGTGATCAACTCAGACCTCTCAGATGGTGGCCCTGACTTGCTTGACCAACAAGCGTTTCGTGACCTCCTAGGGTCGGTGAGGCCCGATGTCGTCTACCATCTGGCAGGCCAAGCGGACGTGAAAGCTTCATGGGAGAATCCTTTAAAAACATTTAGAATCAATGCGGAAGGGACTCTTAACGTTCTCGATGCTTGCAAGAATTCTGGAGTTAGCCGGGTTCTTTGCGTATCGAGTGCTGAAGTCTATGGAATCGTTTCCGAATCCGACTTGCCTATCAAAGAGTCGCATGCATTGATGCCAGCAAATCCTTATGCAACTAGCAAAGCTGCTGCTGAATTAATCTGCAATCAATATCGCTCAAGCTCTATGGAAGTTTTAAGAGTTCGGTCTTTTAACCATTTCGGCCCTGGACAGTCTGACAACTTCGTCGCTGCAGCATTGGCAAAAAGGTTACTCATAGCCGATAAAGAAAATACTGGTGAGATATTAGTTGGTAATCTTAAATCAAGAAGAGACTTTACCGACGTCCGTGATGTTGTTCGCGCCTATCGTGCTTTGATTCTTGATGGTGAAGCCGGAGAGGTTTATAACGTCTGTTCCGGGTCTACTCGAATGATTTCTGAACTCGCAGACGCCCTTTTGGCTCAGATCAATCAAATGATTTCACTGGTTCCTGACCCAAATCTCCAACGCCCTTCTGATATCCCTGTGCTAATGGGTGATAACTCGAAATTACAAAAACGAACTGGGTGGAATCCGCTTATAGAATTTGAAAAGAGCATTGCGGACATAATCTATGCGGCTCAGAAATCATTGGATATACCCAATTAGAAAGGTTGCTATGCCTACAGCATTAATTACAGGTGTCACTGGTCAAGATGGCTCGTATCTCGCTGAGAACCTTCTCAGAAAAGGGTACGAGGTAATTGGCATGGTACGCAGAAGCAGCACTGTCAACTACGAGCGAATAGCCCATATTCAAGGGAGCATCAAGTTTGTTAATGGCGACCTTCTTGACCAAATTTCACTTATCGATGCTATTCGAATGCATGAACCAGATGAAGTTTATAATCTTGCTGCACAGTCTTTTGTGCAAACATCATTTGGGCAACCAGTCTTAACTGGTGAAACGACGGCATTGAGTGTGACTCGTATGCTTGATGCGATAAGAATTGTTAATCCTTCCATCAAGTTCTATCAGGCGAGTTCTAGCGAAATGTTTGGAAAGGTAGCTGAAGTGCCTCAATCTGAAAGCACGCCCTTCTACCCAAGAAGTCCATACGGTGTTGCAAAGGTTTATGGCCACTGGATAACAGTTAACTATCGAGAAAGCTATAATCTGCACGCATCCAGTGGAATACTTTTCAATCATGAAAGTCCACGACGAGGGCTTGAATTTGTCACAAGGAAGATCAGTTACGGTGCTGCATCAATCAAATTAGGGATGGAAGAGAAAATCTCATTAGGGAATCTTGATTCAAAACGGGATTGGGGGTTTGCCGGAGATTACGTTGAAGCGATGTGGCTTATGCTTCAACAGGAAACCCCCGATGACTTCGTAATATGCTCTGGATTGACCCATAGCGTCAGGGAGTTTTGTGATTTGGCATTCAAACACGTAGGGCTTTCTTACCAAGACCACGTTGTAGTTGACGAACGTTTCTTCCGACCTGCTGAAGTTGATTTGCTAGTAGGAGACTACAGCAAAGCTTCAAAAGTCCTGAACTGGAAACCTTCAACTACTTTTGAAGAACTCGTAGAGATGATGGTAGATGCGGATATGGCACTTCTTGAAGGGCGTCTTAAGGGATTATCGTGAGTGAAAGGCTCACGAAGAGAATCGTCGTTCTCTGCGGAGGCGTTGGGGCTGCCAAATTGCTTTCTGGGCTTGTAAAGGTGATGGATCCATCGGGAATAACTGCGATAGTTAACACGGCTGATGACACTACATTACATGGGTTGCATATCAGCCCAGATCTTGACACAATCACTTACACACTTGCTGGAGAAATCAATCCTGAAACTGGTTGGGGCCTTCGAGATGAAGGTTGGAAAGCTATGGAGATGGTTAAGAAATACGATGGAGTTGACTGGTTTCGATTAGGAGACAGAGATCTGGGAACGCATCTATTTAGAACCCAAAGGCTCTCAGAAGGTGCATCTCTCCAGGAAGTCACCAAAGAAATTTCTCTTGCTTGGAATATCCCTGTATCTATCATCCCAGTTAGTAATGACCCGATTAGAACTTTCATCACTACACAAGAGGGAGTTGAAATCGGATTTCAAGATTACTTTGTCAGATTATCTCACAATGTGGCCGTGACAGACGTCAGGTTTGGTGGAATTGAAAGTGCTGAACCTTCCGAAGGTATTCTTGAGCAGATTCATTTAGCTTCTTCAGTAATCATTGCCCCATCCAACCCGATTGTTAGTATTGGGCCTCTTCTCGCCGTGCCAGGAGTTCGAGAAGCTCTACAAAATCGAAGATCCGATGTCACAGCAATCTCTGGGATCGTTGGCGGGAAAGCGCTCAAGGGGCCGGCAGATCGGCTGCTACAAGAACTTGGGCATGAATCTTCGGTCGCAGGAGTGGCACGTTTGTATAGTGATATTTCTAGCAGGTTGGTTATAGATAAAGTCGATAAAGGTGAGAGGGAACGAGTTGAGCAAGAAGGCGTTGAATGCGTAATCGCCAATACGATAATGGAGAATTCAGATTTGGCAGCTTCTTTGTGCCGAACCGTTTTAGATTTAGGGAGTTAACATGAGTAAATTAGAGATAATACCAATTGAAGGTCTTCCTGAAATCTTTCCAGGTGACGATCTAATAGAAATTATCGGTCAAGATGGGCAAGTGGCTTCTGGGGATATTCTTGTGATCACACAAAAAATCATCTCAAAAGCTGAAAATCAAATTGTGAAAGTAGACCCTGAAGACCCTTTAAGTCATAAACCTCTAGTTGAAGAAGAATCGGTACGAATACTTAGGCGCAGAGGTGACTTAATTATCAGTGAAACTAAGCATGGTTTTGTTTGCGCGAATGCAGGAATAGATTTGTCTAATGTTGAGCGTGGCCAGGCTGCTCTTTTGCCAGAGGATAGCGACCGGTCTGCTAGACGGATACGCGATGGATTAAAGGGGAAATTCAATTTAAATGTGGGCGTCATTATTTCAGATACGTTTGGCCGACCTTGGAGAAGAGGCCTAACCGACGTTGCTATAGGTTCTTCAGGAGTTCTTCCAATTCTTGACCTTAGAGGGAGTCCAGATGCATTCGGACGAGAAATGCAAGTAACCGAAGTTGCTTTAGTTGATGAGTTATCAAGTGCCGCTGAACTAGTTATGGGAAAGTCCTCTGGTATCCCAGTGGCCATCATAAGAGGCGCTGATAAATCTTGGTTCGGTTTAGGTTCAGTGAAAGATCAAATCATTCGTGATCCTAAGGATGATCTCTTTCGTTAAAACCGTAATTTATCTACTTTTTTCTATTCCTAGCTCTTGATTTATGCGAGTACTCGAATCCCTTTTTTCAGTTCCGCCAAAATCGAAAACCATTTTTATCCCGTATTGTTCGCATATATCTTTTTCGGGAATATCATCTTCACTATTTCGATCTCCCCCATTCCCAAAAATTAAACTTGTATTCGGGTTAGACTCAGCTATCAAAGCTAAGGATTTCGCAACTGATCGATCTTTATCTATCGCTATTAGCGCTTCATCAACTATTTTTAGAGCCAAGATAATCCTAAGGCGATCTTGCTCATCTAGAATTAGCTTCCCTTTTTTTAGGATCTGTTGTTCGTTGTTATTAACGATGACAATCAATTGATCTGCTATTTTTGCAGCCGATTCAAGATAGTCAAGGTGGCCAGAGTGTAGTGGGCTGAAATAACCGCTAACGATTACTAGAACAGGTGTCTGGGGTGAGACCTGACCCACTTTATTCAAGTTCAACCCCAAAGTCTTGAGGTCCTGGAACGTTCGTAGTGTTGGGAGGTTCAATACCAGGCCCGCTTCGGCCACCAAGGACTCCCTCTAGATTATCTATCGAATTAGGTAGCGGTATTTCTGCACCCAGAGGAGCTCTCGCTATAGTAAAGGCTTCTCGGTCGTTTAGGAACCTAACATCTTCTAGATCTTCAAGAATAATTTCTGTAGGGTCACCCCCGATAAATGCATCCGACCATCGTACGACCTGCATAACTGCTTTTTCTCCATTGCACTCAACATCAGCAGCAATTGAAGAACCACCGGGGAGCTCAAGGCCTTCTGATGATAATGACGCACCCATAGCATTTAAGAAAACGCTCATTCTTGCTTGTTTACCTGTAACTGAAGAAGTGAATGGATGGATATGGATTAATCCATCTTGGTGTGAATGAATGCCCTCTGGATCAAATTCACTCTGAAATGGCGAAAGGAATGAGCCTGAGACACAGTCCCAAACGCCGTATGCTGCATGCCAATGGTCTTGTAGGGTTGGAGAAGCTTCAGCATCCCTTGTTGCACGTGCAAAAACAACAAGCGCTAGACCAAGCACTATGACTAACGCTACCGCAGAGGGGTATCCTATAGCTCGTCTTTCGCTTGGCCCGCTGGTCGCACCAACACGTTCCGCTCGAGCAATTTTTTTTGCTGATGAAGCCTTTCCCATGACCTCACACGGTAGTGGAATCAGAGCGAAATTCAGCGGAAGTTGACAGGTTCTTTGAGAAAATCTACGAAAAACCCTCTCTTATAGCCATTATCTAACGTTTTTCTGTCAACATCCTTTGATATTTCCAGCCTTTTTGAGAATTTCTGCACGTTTCTCTTCGTTCGTAGGTGAACTGTTAGCTTCTCCGGAAGTATCGTCTTCCGAGTTCTCATTTTTTGTATTCTGATTCTCATCTTCACTAGAGGTGACTCCACGGAAATAATCTAGAATAGGATCAGCTCTTGCCTTTACTAGGCGCTGAATTGAGAGCTCGTCTGCAAAATCATAAACTGTAGGCAACAGATATTTTTCTAACTCATTAGGACGGAAATCTCTAAACTGCTGCGCTAGATTGATCGCATTTTCAGGGGTCAAACGATCATCTAAAGTGACAAACCCACCACCTAGAACTTCATCAACGATTTGGCTGATTTTTAATGGATTTCGGAAACCGGAGTCAAATGCTTGCTGGAGTGCCAAAATCAAAAAATCTTGCTGTCTTTCTTGCCTTCCAAAATCTCCAGTACCATCTACCCTGACCCAAGCGTTTGGAGCGTTCCCATACCAGCCATCAAAATTGTCAACGTATGCCTGCAGTTCTCTGGTTCGAACTAGGCCTAGGGCTTGTTCAGGTGTCAAGGACACGCATCCAGAAGTAGGAATATCTAATTGGGCTTTTTTATCCCGAAGTGGGTATTCAAGATAAACATCAAGACCGCCAAGTGTTTCGAATAATCTCATAAAACCGTTAAAGTCAACTTCAACAACATGATGGATTGGAATTTCAAGAAAATCTTGCAGCGATTGTACGAGTGTTGGCTTATCCGTAAAGTAAACTAGGCTGTTCACCTTCTCCCAAGTATCTCTATATCCAGCAATCGGAAGATACAAATCTCGAGGAATTGAAATAGCCGAAGCTTTTACCTCACCAAGTCCAGCTTCGCTAGAATCAAGTCGAAGCACAATAAGGGTATCAGTAAGTAGTTGACGTGAAGAGCGGCCTGAAGTCCAACGCAGAGGATGATCTTCTGGAAGATTTGCTATGGAATCTGATCCGATAAGAAGAAAATTGAGTGGCTCCTCTCCTTCACTTGATTGAGAGCTCAGCGTGTTTCCGAATGCGGTTCTTGGAATCTGACCTACTGTGTCAGATGTGTATGCCAGAAGGACAGCAGCTACTGCTGAAATGGACAAAACAACGAGGCAGGAAAACAAGAAAAATCTTTGTATCCATGTTCGTTTCGGGCGCGGACGTTTCGGGGTAGCCATTTAAATAAGGTAGCTTGTTTCAGCCCTAATGTGAGTTAGCCTCGTTGCTCATTAGATTCCTAACGTAAATGAACTACGTCACCTACAAATACTTCTCTTTCTTCTCCATTTTCTATTTTGATAACCAATGACCCATTGGGGGTGACTGCTATAGCATTCCCGACAATCTCTTCTGTCACCGTATTTATACTGACCTTCCTACCAATGGTGTCAAGGAAAGAAGCATATTGATCCAAAATGAGTGAGTCATCTTGTTCTAGCTTCGCTAACTGTTCCAAGATTCTTACAGCCAATAAAACTCTGTCTGGGGCTTCCCCTATTTCTGCAAGAGCTATTATGTTCCGATCTGGCAATGACTGTCTCAAATTTCCAGGGAGAATATTTAGGCCTATCCCAACGACAACCAGCGTTTCACCTCTTTCAGTAATTGTTTGCGCAAGAACACCAGCTAGTTTAGATGTTCGGTTTCCTTGAGTTACGATCAAATCGTTCGGCCATTTGATTCGGATATCGACGAAACCTAACTCATGGAGTACATGACATGTGGCCAATGAAAGCTTCATACTGTAAAGGCCTAAGCGTTCTTTAGGGTCCTGAATTCTGAAAAGAACTGACATCAATAAGGAGGCGTTTTTTTCTGAGAGCCACTCACGGTCCCTTCTCCCCCGTCCAGATGTTTGGTCATCAGCTATGATTACGGATAAATTATCAGCCCCTTTTAGCCCTGCTGCGATCAAATCTTCATTTGTTGAACCAGTACTTGATACCCACAAAATTGAAGTAAATCCTAAGCCTTTTAGCTTTTCTCGTAAAAAAGCCGCTCGTTCACTTGGGGAAAAATTTTCATTGACTTTTGCGATTGACACTTAGTTTGGCTCCATCTTATGTAACGTTAATCTCGTGTTTAAAAAGGTACTAATTGCAAATAGAGGTGAGATAGCAGTTCGAGTTATTCGAGCGTGCCGAGAACTCGGTATTCAGTCTGTCGCAGTATATTCCGAGCTTGATCGCAATGCGCTGCATACGCGCCTAGCTGATGAGGCGTATGCCCTAGGAGGGCAAACAGCATCAGAGAGCTACCTCAATACCGAAAAAATCATCGATGTTATTGAAAGATCCCAAGTTGATGCTGTTCATCCTGGGTATGGGTTTTTTTCAGAAAACTCTGAGTTCGCTGAATCCATTACGGAGAAAGGCGTAACATTCATTGGCCCACCTGTTGAGGCTATCGCTGTCATGGGAGACAAAATAAGTGCTCGGCATGCAGCAGAAAAAGTCGGTGTGAGCGGGGTGCCTGGAACAACTAATTTTATTACGAGTTCAAAAGAGGTAGAGAGTTTCGCTGCCGACCACGGATATCCCGTAGCTATTAAAGCTGCTTACGGCGGAGGCGGCCGGGGTATGAAAGTGGTGAACAACGAAGATGAGATACAAGCAGCAATTGATTCAGCCCAACGCGAAGCGCTAGCTTATTTCGGAAGAGATGAAATTTACATGGAGAGGTACCTTACAAAACCTCGACACATTGAAGTTCAAGTTATCTGTGACAGTCATGGGAATGCTCTTCACCTTGGAACACGTGACTGTTCAGCTCAGAGAAGACACCAAAAACTAATTGAAGAGGCTCCAGCTCCCTTAATTCCGCAAGACATACTTAATGCAATGGGACAAGCAGCCGTTGATGTAGCGCAAGGGTGTGGTTATATCAATGCTGGAACAGTTGAGTTTCTTTACGAAGATGGAAGCTTCTATTACTTGGAAATGAATACCCGTCTTCAGGTTGAGCATCCTGTAACTGAGATGGTTACCGGAATTGATTTAGTTGAGCAACAAATCCGCATAGCGTTTGGAGAAGAACTCCCGTTCAAACAAGATGACATAGAAATTAATGGTCACGCGATTGAAGTCCGAATTAATGCTGAGGACCCCGCTGGAGGGCAATTCTTACCTAGCCCTGGGAAGCTACTTTCATTTAAAGCATCTGCAGGATTTGGTACTCGTTGGGATGGCGGCTACGAAGAAGGTGACGAGATTAGCCAATTCTACGATAATTTGATTGGGAAACTGGTTTGCTGGGGAAAGGATCGGGAGACTGCTATCTCAAGGACTATTCGGGCTTTGAAAGAATTTGAGGTTTCGGGATTACACACAACAATTCCGGCAGATATAGCTATTCTAAGTCACCACGATTTCGGAGCAGTAGAGCATTCAACGAAATGGGTTGAAGAGTCACTTGATTTAACAGATATAACAGGTGCCCCCTTTACCATTCAAGACACTGATCCTTCAACTGAAATCCGGACTGCCGATATTGAGATAAATGGAAAGAGGTTCGATGTTTCTATTTCTGTTCCAAACACTTCAGGTCAAACCAGACGGAGTGCTTCTTCACTAGGTGCTAATGCCGGAGGAGGAGATGGTCGCATATCAGTGCCAATGCAAGGAACAATTGTGAAGATACAAACCTCAATCGGCGACATAGTTGAATCGGGAGATATATTAGTTGTCCTAGAAGCGATGAAAATGGAAAATAACATCACTTCCGATGTCAACGGTACCGTGGTTGAGATAAGCGTTTCTGAAGGTGATGCAGTTGGCGCCGGCGATGTAATAATAGTAATTGAGACTGGCGATTAGCTTCTTCTAGCCCCAGTAAAATCTGAGACCTCCCAAAGATCACTAGGTTTCCGGTTTAATATTTAATCCATGGAACTAGCTGAATGCGAGATTTTTTATGAACCCTAGGATGGAAATAAGCCGCTCTAGGATCTTGCCGATACGAGTGCTGTACATCGCTGATTTTTTTTCACTTATGTTCATCCTATTTGGGACTTTAATCGTTCGATTCGGATTTTCTTGGCCAAAATCATTTTCTACTTATCTCGTCGGGTTTCTGATTGCGACGATTATTCACTTGATAATTTACTTTTTCGGCGAACTATACGAACCTTCACCTCGCTTAGGTGCACGTTTATGGTTACCTCGGGTATCTGCCTTAACGACGGTAGCAATCTTGACAGATGCAACGCTAGCTTTGGTCACTGGCTACTTTCTTATGCCAAGGGGGAACCTTATTGCTTTTGGAGTTTTGAGTTCATTAGGGATCACATTCAATAGGTGGCTCTCGAGAGAACTCCGAACAAAAAGATTTGGTAACCCGAGAGTTCTCCTCGCTGGAAGCAAAGTTGATGTAGAACTGGGTCAAGAACATATTCTCGCTTGCGAACCAGATGTAATAGTTGTTGGGTCAACAGAAAATTTAGATATGTTGCCCGAAAATGCGAGACAAATAGGTGCAACTGATGTTCTTCTGATGAGCGGAGGAGGATTAGAAAAGATTTATCCCGGACCTCTGACTGAACTTGAGTCAGAAAGAGTTGGAGTCTTTCAACGGATAATTCCATCTGACACTCTTCTGGGGTTAAAAAGAAGTCGTCAAATAGCTGGAATGCCTTTTATTGCTTTGAAAGCCCATTCTCTTCCACCTTCACGGGCAACATTTAAACGTGTTTTAGAAATTTTTTACCTACTGATTGTGTCTGCCCCATTTGTACTTGTCGCTGCCCTTGTCGCTTTTTATATCAGAATTCGGGCTGGGAAAAATATCATCTACCGTCAGGAGAGGGTAGGGAAATTCGGTATAACTTTCATGATGTTGAAGTTTCGAACAATGACAGAAAATGCTGAAAAGCAAACAGGGGTTATCAAAGCAGACATGGATGATTCAAGAGTGGTGAAAGGTTTGGATTGGGTTCGGAGAACGAGACTAGATGAACTTCCCCAGTTTATTAATGTTCTTAAAGGCGAAATGTCTATTATCGGACCTAGACCTGAGCGACCAGATTTCACCAAAGAATACGAAAGGTTTATACCGGGGTATGGAAGACGACATGATATCCCACCCGGGATAACAGGCTTAGCTCAAGTAAACGGCCGATACCATACGGATCCAAGCTACAAGTTGGGTCATGACCTCCAATATCTAGTTAATTGGTCACCTATTCTTGATATTCAAATCCTATTTCAAACAGTATGGATAGTAGTCTCTAGGCGCCTTTAAAGATGACTCCAGTGAATCCCCCTGTTTCTATTCTGATGCCAGTTCGGAATGCTGCAAAAACATTAGATAATGCAGTTCATTCGATTCTTGGCCAAACTTATGCTGAAATTTCTGAAATCATTCTTGCGATTGCTCCCTCGGATGATTCCACAGAAGACATTGCAGAAAATTTCAAAATTGAAGATGGCCGAATTCAAGTTCTTAGCAATCCTTCCGGAAAAACTGCTACTGCTCTTAACAAAGCAGCTGAAGTTGCGAGTGGCGAATATTTAGTAAGAGTTGATTCACATTGTGAGATCCCGCCAGAATATGTTGAAGATGCGATAGAAACTATTGTCCGGACCGGAGCAGGAAATGTTGGAGGCATTCAAAAAGCTGTCGGAGAAAATACTTTCCAGAAAGCGGTCGCTGTCGCGATGACTTCACGTTTCGGAGTAGGAAATTCAAAGTTTCATTATGGAGGAGAGGAAGGCCCAACAGATACTGTCTACCTTGGGGTTTACGACGCTGTTCTCTTTCGTGAACTCGGTGGATTTGATGAAACACTGGTCCGAAATCAGGACTATGAACTAAATATACGAATTCGCCGAGCCAAACGTGTTGTTTGGTTTAACCCAAATCTGGTCGTTTCCTACTTCCCAAGAAGTAACTTTTTGGGACTTTCCTCCCAGTACTTTCAGTATGGAAAATGGAAAAGAAAGGTGATTGTTAAAGATATTCGATCCATCAGAATAAGACAGGTTATACCTCCATTGAATTTCTTGACTTTTTTCTCAGGAACGATTTTGTCGGTGTTGATACACCCATTTTTTCTTTTTCTTCCGCTCACATATGTTTTCGCAGTTGCAATTGCATGCTCTAGTATCCCTAAACTCAAATTCCGTCAACGGCTAAGACTTCTACTGATCTTTCCAACAATGCATCTCTCTTGGGGTCTGGGGTTTCTATTCGGAATTGGGAAATAAATTTTCTCCCTGTTTAGCTAACTAACTAATATTTGAATGACTTGAATAGCGGCTTTGTTCCAGCAATAATTGGTGTGGGCGGTGGAATTTATCACTATGATCACTACCGGACTATCAACCACATTTTCTAGACTGCTCAGGGAAAGCTTGATGCGCTTTATCCCACGTTTTTTCTGTTGTATTTGTGTTCTAGTTTTGCTACCAGTTGCCGCATTAGCAGATGACACCGAACCCGTGATACGGATAGAAGGTCGTGGTTGGGGTCATGGTGTTGGAATGAGTCAATACGGAGCTTATGGACGAGCCCTTGATGGTCAAACAGCAGCAGATATATTAGATTTCTACTTTCCCAATACCCAACTAGCGACTTCTACCACTATTCCAGATGACCTTAAAATCCATATATTTAGTGGAGAAGGAGCAACCTTCACAACAACTGGATCTATTGACTTACTAGATACATCAGACAATAGCTTCGCATCAATAGTTGACCCTATTGAATTAACCATTGGTACTTCAGGTTCATCTATCTCTATTCACACACCAGATGGAACGAATCTATGCGAAGAAGATACAGGAAATGAGATTATCCAACACTGTGGAAATACGCCTATTTCCATAGAGCTCACTGAGGGGGAACCAATACAAACAGACGTCATTAACCAATTCACAAGTATTGGGACTTCAGGAAATAGCTACCAATGGGGAAAGCTTGTTATCCGAGAGCGCACTTTATCTGGTGGAGGAGTTTTCATCACAATAGAGGATCTACCTATGGACAAATACCTTTACGGGCTAGCTGAGGTTCCTGCAAGTTGGCCCGATGCTGTTCTGCAAGCTCAAGCTGTGGCTGGAAGAACATATGCTTACACCCGAGTTGATGCCCGAAGAGAATCGAGTAGTTGGTCATTGCCATGGGACCTTTATTCAACAGTCAATGATCAACACTATGCAGGCTTTACGTATGAATCAGGGGCTCAAACAGAAAACTGGATCAACGCTGTTGATAGTACGTCTGCAGAAGTCATCCTTTATGGCGACTCACCAATTTATGCCTACTACTCATCCTCAAATGGCGGGTATGTTGAATCAGCTGCATACGTCTTTTGCACGGCTGCGAATCATCCATGTTCACCTACTGCATATCTCTTATCAGCTAAAGATGACTACGACTACGTTAATAACTCTAGACACTCTTGGGTCAGAGACTATTCAGGAGAAGATCTGGGTAGATGGATAGCAGATTCATCGTTAGGTTCAATCGGTTCAGTAACTGGAATAAACATAGCCGGTGATTTGGGGGCATCTGCGAGAACTGACCAAGCAGACGTCACTATTTTTGGGACAACAGGATCTGCGGTCACCAAAGGTGACTCATTCATGACAATCGTAAATAATGGCGTTATCGCTGATGGTGGAGACTACGAACAACAGATCCTCTCAACTCTCTACTCCATAGATGATTTTTTTAGTATCACGAATGAAATCAACCAGAACACAGATGGTTTCCTTCCATCTGGGTGGAGAGCATCTGAATCAAATGACAAATTTGGGTCATCCATTCAATCAGGAGATTTCAATAATGATGGCTCGAACGATGTAGCTATAGGTGTTCCGGATGAAGGTGTCGGGTCCTTAAGCGGAGCAGGATTAGTCCACATAGTTCTTGGTGGGTCTGGCGGTTGGGAGAATACTTCTTCTATTTATCAGGGTGATAGTGGTTGGCCGGGTTATGCGGAGTCTGGTGATGGTTTTGGTTCTGCGTTAACGGTGGGTGATTTTAATAATGATGGGTTTGATGATTTAGTTATTGGCGTTCCCGGTGAGGGTATAGGTTCCCGT
>PVBE011176752.1_pt1 | contig 19284 bp, 15 predicted proteins | sample 1631181 | NCBI WGS metagenome assembly PVBE01 (sample SAMN08397723, study PRJNA350692) | Marine metagenome, whole genome shotgun sequencing project. | isolation source: water | place: Pacific Ocean | collected 2012-04 | reverse complement strand
GACTTCAGACTTCTCAGCGCCTTGGATCGCGCCGGTTGGATCGACGAAGCCGCCGCCCAATGGCTGGTGATGGCTGATAAAGCAAACGGATCTCCCGGTGTTCTGGCGTGTCGGCCGGAGACTATGGCGTCCAAGGGCGACACGAGAAACGCAAAAGCGATCATCGTGCTGAAGTCCGGACTGACGAAGATAAAGGTCAGTCAGTACAAGGCCTCAGCAGTGGACTTGCTGGTGCGGTTGATGCTCCGCGAAGGGCGACATGACGATGTGATCTCTCTTCTCGCAAATCCCAGCAACCCCAAACTGAAGGTTGTAAAAGCCATAGCTTTGCTGAAGAAGAAAGCTCACGCTGCGTCGGCCAAGGTTATCACCGATGCATTGAACGAGCTTGACAAGGAATCGCTGGCCGAGGCGCTTTCGGTTCGCGCCAAGGCGTTGCTCGGTCAGTCGGCCACGATTACCGACACGGACGAACGACAGGACATGATGCTGGACGCGGCGTTGGATTTCATGCGAGTTGCGACTTACTTCCCAGGTGCGCTCAGTGCGGGCGAATCGCTGTACCAGGCAGGGAAGATAATGATCAGCTTGCCCAAGAAGCCCAATAAGATCGCAGCGGTCAGGGCTTACCAGGCCGTCGCTGCGAACCATGCCGGAACGCCGATTGGAAAAGCCGCTTCAGCCGAGCTTACCAGGCTCGGAGCAAAATAATAGAGCTGACCGCGGCGCGATCCTCCAGGAACGCCAGACGCGTAGGGTCGGATTAACTTAGTTTAGAGTCTAAGGAGTACGTTTATGTTGGCAGCAGCAGAAGGCGGTATTAATTACTTCCATGTCCTGATGGTGCAGTGCGGGACTATCGGATGGATACTCTGGGCCATGAGTGTCTTGACGTTGGCGATCATCGTGCAGTACATGATCACGATTCGCCGCGACAACATCCTTCCTCCGGCCGTTCTCGGGCAGATACGAGAACTGTTCGATGAGAAGCAGTATGGCGAAGCGATAGAGATAACCGCCAGCGAGCCCAGCTTCCTGAGCTACGTGATCCACGCCGGTCTGTCCGATGCTTCGCACGGATATCCGGCCATGGAGCGGGCAATGGAGGAAGCCGCCGAGGAGCGCACCACGAAACTCCTCCGCCAGATCGAGTGGTTGAACCTGATAGGCAACATCAGCCCGATGCTCGGACTGTTCGGAACTGTCTGGGGCATGATCATGGCGTTCCAGCAGCTTGCTGTTTCGGGCGGCACGGCCGACCCGTCGGAACTGGCCGACTCGATCGGTGTGGCGCTTGTTACGACCCTGCTGGGTCTTGCTATAGCGATTCCCGCGCTGGCTGTTTATGCAATGATGAGAAACAGAGTCGATGCAGTGACCAGCGAATCAATGGTCGCCGCCCAGGACCTGATCTCAACGTTCCGTCCGGCTTAGTTCGTGTAACTGGGTCCACGCGGCGTTTTGTCGCCCCGGCGAGCCCAGAGGAGTGTGACAATGGCTAGAACAAAAGTATTTAAAAAGCAGTCGACCGGAGATGTGGAGTTTAACATGACTCCCATGATCGACTGTACGTTCCTGCTGATCATCTTCTTCATCCTGTCGGCCTCGGTGCTGTCTGATGCGCTTGCGCAACTCGAACTGCACCGCCCGTACAAGTCCCAGGCCAGGGACGACAAGGCTCTGAACGCACTGCCGAATCGAGTAATCGTAAACGTAGTGTCTGACGCCAAGGACAAGTTTGACAAGGACTCGCTGGAATCGTCCACGATCAAGGAATATATGATCAACGGCGAGATAATTCCGGTAAGAGACAGGGACAAGCTGATCAAGCGGATAAGGCAAGGCGCAATAATCGCCAAAGACAATAACGAAGAGAACTTCTATGTTGAGATTCGAGCGGACCATCGCGTGAATTTCGGCGCGGTTCAGGAAGTTCTCAAAGCCGCCGCCAAGGGCGGTATCCGCGGAATCAACATGAAGATGAACATAACGGCGCTGATCGGAAAAAAGGGAACCTAGCGACGTGAGGTAATCAGAATTAATGGCCAGATCAATTAAAAAAATCGAAGGCGATGAAACAGTCCATTATGTTCCGCCTCGCGCCAAACGCGGACGGGAAAAGGCCAAGATCGGCGTGCCCATGACCGCCATGATCGACGTGACGTTTCAGTTGCTGATCTACTTTATCCTGACCACCACTTTCCGTCAGGCTGAAGGGCAGATACCCGGAACGCTTCCCAAAGCTGGGTCATCCGGACAGCAAACCGTGGAGAAGCTTCAAACTCCGATCAAGATCACCCTGCATCCCACCGGTGAGAATAACGAAGGCGTCGCCTATGAGGTGTCCGGTGTGCATGACCGTATTATCGAACCGGAAAGACTCCGCCAGGTGCTCGCAGACAAAGCGGCCGACGGAGGGGACAAGAGCCCGGTAATAATAAACGCCAGAAGAGATGTGCGATGGCGATATGTGGTTGAGGTTTTCAACCAGGTTGTCGCCAACGAGTTTAGCAACATCGCATTCCAGAATACGACATGACGGTCACTCGGGCCGAATATGTCTGACAGGGAGATCGAATATGGCTGAATCGACCAGAGACGGTAACGCCGATCACCGTAATGATACGGCGCAAAATCCCTCAGGCAGGATCAGACCCAAAGCTCGTATCTCCGTACCTATGACGGCGATGATAGACGTCACGTTTCTGCTGCTGACGTATTTTCTGCTGACAACGACTTTCAGACAGGCCGAAGGGCAGCTGCCCGGAACGCTTCCGGGCGACGGTCCTGTGGAATTGAATATTGTGCGTGTTGACGTGCGTGCAGTTGGCGAAAACTGCCAGAGCGCCGTCTACTCCATAGTCGGCCAGAACAAGCCCATACGGAGCCCCCGGGAACTTGTCGAGTCTCTCAGGGCCCAGGGACGCGGTGAAAACACGATAGTGGAAATCCAGGCCGGTAGGGCGGTGCGATGGCGATATGTCGTTGAGGCCTACAACCAGGCTGCGGCTGCGGATTTCAAAGCGACAATGCGTATCTAGAATCAGACATGACAGACTGATGTCGAATTGGGCCGAACGCCCGACGACCAGAAGGAACCAAACGACGTGATGACGATACGAAGCCTTGCAAGGAGCGTTGGTATGCGGGATGTCTTTCTCAGAGTCATTGTAGTTCTTGCGGTAATGCTTGCCTGCATTTCCTCTACGCCAGGGCAGAGCGCCCCAAAAACCAAAACCGACAAGACAGACAGCGCATTTGAGCAGTTGGATAAGTCCGTACTGCTGCAGAAACTTGACAAGTTCAGCATGCCCAGATTGGCCGAGAAAATATCCCTGGACACCAACAAACCCGCCGATGTCCTGGTAATGGTCAGACTGCAAGCCAATGCAATGCGTCAGATTAACGATCCGGTGCAACGACTCACCGTGGGTAAGGGACTCATAAAGACGCTCGAAAACACCATCGATCTGGCCGAAAAGGACAAGGCCGCCGCCGAAAAGAAAGCCGAAGAGACCCGCGCACAGGGAAGGGCCAAGACTAACATACTGCTGGAAGCGGCTCGAGCGGGTATTACTTACTTCGACACGCTGTACCTTCTTGGCGACATGGCCGGGCGTCAGGCCGTTGGAGGCTACGCCGGCAGAATGATGCAACTGCAGGCCAATCGAGAGGACCGCAAGACTATCCTTCAGATGACCGAAGGCGCCGTCATGGACCTTGACGACATGCAGAACGAGCTGCAAGCGACTCTTCGCGACTGGCAGGATGACATGTCTGTCTGGATGATAATGGGCGGAAAGGGCGAACGCCTGCTCAGAGACGCCAAGTACTGGTCGACCAACACGTATCTGAATCGGGCGATGGCGTTGGGCGACGATGAAGCCTACGAATCTGAACGCGCAGAACTGCAGGGCGCATATCGCGCCGCAGCGGCCAAGATATCCGCAGACCAGGCCGACAGACGCAAGGAGCTCAAGGCGAAACTTGACACAGCCGCCGCCAAACTCGCTGTCAGCCAGAAGAAGCGAACAGCGCTGCGCCGTGAACTGTTGGGCAGGGTAATGAGGATACTGCCCGCGTTTGAAAGTGCTAAACGATTCAGCGTTTCGCATGAAGCTCGCTTAATGATGGCCCAGGCCAGTCGTGAACTGGGCAATTTCGACGATGCGATCAAATACCTCGCCCCGCAGCGATACGCGGGCGCCAGTCCGGCGACTAACATGAATGTTTCCATGGAATTGCCCATTACGCTGGCCAAGCAGGGCAAGTATTCCGAGGCGGCGCAGGCAATAACCCGCTTCAAGGGATTCGCCGAAATGACCATTGGTCGCGGCAAGCCGCTCAAGGATCTCCAGCAGGCCCAGATTGATCTTAAAGTCGCAATACTGAAAGAGTATCTGGCCCGCCGCCAGGCGGCGACCAGCACAACCCCCGCCGAGCGAGCCAGGCACAACTCTGCGGCTTCAGGCGCGCTGATCGAGTTTCTCGACAAGTACGAGAGCGATAATATAAGGCAGTCGTTCATCGATTTCTTCGGAAACAGGCTGCGATACGCCCAGGACGTTGACAGTCTCACCTCCATGCAACTTTACATTGTGGCTCGCGGCGCCGTGGGCGAGAAAGATCCCGGCAAACGTAAAGTGATACTCTCCAAACGACAGGCGATGCTGGAAACATTCCTGGGACGCAAGAAGGATCCGGTCGTGAAGAAGCTGGCGCCCGAGGCGCATTGGCAGTTGGCTATGACGTTGAATGAGTTGGGGCGACAGAAAGATGCAGCCGACAATTTTGTTTCGGTTTTGACTCTGGACGGTCCGGACAACCCAAGGTCCCCGCGGGCGGCGCAGAACGCTTCGATCTGCATGGAGCAGTACGTTAAGTGGTACGCGAAGAACCATAGGCAGAGCCTGCCGCGGTCGGTGCGACTGAAATTCGTCGCCGCGTTGCAGCACGCCGTCAGCTTTGATACGAAGAAGAACGCCGATCTCAAGCTCTCCAAGTGGTACTATTCGCTTGGAGCGAATTGCGACAGGCTGGCCAAGGGTTCGGCGGACAAGGAGAAGGTTATCTGGATGCGCAAGGCGGCGGACGCTTTCGGAAAGGTGCCCTCCGACCCGCCCGGAATCTACTTTAACGCCCAGGAGTTGTGGCTTGACTTGCGGTTCCGTGCGCTTGCAGGCGCAAAGATGGACGCCAAAGCGACGTCCGAGACGGTTAAGCTTCGCAGCGACTACGAACTGTTCATCCAGCGAGTCGAGAAGTATATCGCCGCAATGGCCGACAAAACCTCCCCGGAGGCCCAAGGCCTTACTGAGTCTTCGGCATGGGCTGATTTCGCTCGCGCCAAACTGCTGTCCGACAAGCTGCAGAAGAAGACCGAAGCGCTGTTGGAGATCGAGGCGTTGCTGAAGAAGTGGGCGGAAGTCAAGAACGTCGTGCTGAGCGCCAGCCAGTGGAAGATCCAGAATCTTATCGACCAGGGCAAGATTGCCGAAGCTAGCGCCGAACTTGAGAAATTCCTGAAGGACAACGAGAAGAACCCAGACGCCGGCGGTAATCTGATCGAACAGGTTATCGAGGGTATTCGAAAGGCCATCGGACAGGTCCAGGCCAAGGGTGGAGACGAAGCGAAACTGGCTTCCTACAGGAAGAGCTATCTGCAGTTGGCGGCCAGGCTGTACGCTCCGATCAAGGGCAAGCCTATCGAAGATCCTACTACGAATAAAGTAAATGAAGAGAGCTTGACTCTCACTCAGCTCTGGATCGACGCACTGGTGCAGAACGACAAGGGCGTCGAAGCTATGAAACTCGCCGTAGAATGCAGGCGAATATTTAACAAGGGTCGCGATGCAGAAGCCAAGAAGGTAGAAGCTATGTTTGCGGCCAAGATCGCCAAGTGCAAGGCGGCGGTCGGGCTGCCCGTGGCGTTGCAGCGGCTTGTGACTGTATTCCTGACCGACTTGAAGACGCACAAGATTGATGACGCTGCAGATGTCGCAAGGCCTGTTCTTATGGCCCAGAAGGCCTTGCAGTTGGCGATCAAGAGCAAGGGGCCGGCTCCCAAGCGTAAGAGATTGATGGACGCACTGTCGATGGAGCTGGAGACCGGATATCGCGAGATCATCAGGATCTTGAAGGGCCGAATTCCAGTAGACCTGAATATCGAATGGAATGTCGCCAAATGTCTAGCCGCCACGGAAAAATACAACGATTCGCTCCTGATATACGTCCGTCTGATCAAGGGGACCGATCCCCGAGTCGGAAAGGACATGGCAAGGCGATTCTGGCGTCTGCAATTGGAATACTGCCAGACGTTTATCAAGGCGTTCAGCGAAGAGAAGGAGCGCATGGGCAAGATTATGGAGTATATCGAGAAGGAATTGCCCAAGAACGGCAATGACCTGGGCGGGTTCCAGGCAGAGTTCTTCTCTCTCAGGAAACAGGCCAAGCGTTTGAGCGAGTAATTGTCGGCCTGGCAGGTTCGGTTCCGTGCTTACGGCGCGGGTTGAACTTAAATTGTTCTATTGTGAACGGGAAGTTGATCTTTCCGTAGGAATATATATACTGGCCGGACAAACCTCGGCGGCATAGCCAAGTGGACTAAGGCGACGGATTGCAAATCCGTTATTCGTGGGTTCGAATCCCACTGCCGCCTGTCGAAGATTGTAGAATATTGTCAACAGCCGACGGCTGATTACCGATATCTGATTCGGGCGGACAAGGATTTCGACCGATAAATAAGATATGCCCCTCAGAGGTACTTGACGATGAAAAAGGCAGTTCTATCGCTGGCGTTTGTTTCAATTTTGGTATCCATGGCTTTTGCCAAGACCCAGGCGTTGATCAGGAAGGATGGGCGCCGTCATATTGGTCTGGTGACCAAGGCCCAGGGCAAGGACGGATACAATGTGCAGATGCGGATCGGCGAGATATTCGTACCTTCGAGCGAAGTGGACCGAATTGAAGACGCCGCCACGCCGATAGAGGAGTTCCGCGCCAAGAAAGCCAAACTCAAGCCCACCAATGTTAAGGGGCGATACAAACTGGCCCAGTGGGCGTTCAAGAAGGGGTTGCTGATGGAGGCCTCGGACGTCCTGAAGGAAATCCTTAAGACCGACGCCAACCACGAGCGGGCCAAATTGCTGCTCGAGGAAATTGACGCTAAGAAGAAAAGAACTCAGGACCCGCCCAAGCTTCACCAGGTTTACATAGGAAGGCGCGCCGGCGTCAGGCCAAGCGACAGTAAAGGTTTCATGGAGCTTGGCAAGTGGGCTTACGAGAACAAACTCTATAGTGACGCCAAAGACGCCCTGTCCAGGGCGTTGAAGGTTGATCCGGATCTTGTTGAAGCGGCTAGACTGCTCAGCAAGGTCGCCAATGCTCTGACTGCGGCCGGTCCGAGCACCGGCGGGGTTCGGGACAAGAACTTGCTGTCGGTGGCTGACGTGTCTCGCGTTCGGTTGGAAGAGTTTCGCCTGGTCGGCGATATTGTCGGCGTTAAGTATCGCAATCGCGTGCTCAGGCGTTTTGTTACAGCAATGTCCGGACGCGATGAGTTTGAAACCAACAAGGATTTTGGCAGGAAGTTCATGGGGTACCCTTCGATAAAGAAGCTCCAGTACATAATGAACCCCGACAGGGATATTGAGCCCGACACGCTTGAGGCCCTCAAGACCGATATCCTTGTCGAGACCGACCCGATGTTCATGAGACAATTCCGGTCGAAGATATGGCCTATTATAAAGCAGAATTGCGCCACTATGGGCTGCCACGGCGCTCCCGAGGGCGTTGGCGGTTTAAAGCTGTTCAATGTTCCGGCTCGTGACGTAAGGATATCCTATACAAATTTTGTGATACTGGCCGGCTCGTCTGGAGCCAAGGTCGGGCGAGTGCTGGATCGCGATACCGTCCAGGATTCGCTGCTGCTTGAGTATCTGCTGCCTGCTTCGGTGGCGAAGTATCCTCATCCCAAGACCAAAAAGAACATTCGCAACCTGTTCAAAAATCGTCAGGCGCCGGCGTATAAGATCATCAGCGGATGGATCGATTCATTGGCTGCTCCAGGCTATCCGGACTATCGTCTGGAATACAAGGCTCCGTTCGGTATGAAACTGAATCTTAGCGGCGGGGGGGGCACTCTTTCGCCTCGCAAGCGGCCTGGTAAGTGACTAATAGACAGGCGCCGGGCTCCCACCGGGCGGCGTCTGCGGAGACAGCGTGCAGGAAACTTTCACACTGCTGCTTATTGGCGTGCTGATGGCCTCGGTTGTATCCTTTGTGGTGATGGGGTTCCGGCAGTGGTGTCGGATGAATTCTCTGGCTCGCAAGGCCCACGAGGCGTCGCTGCACTTCTCGGCGAGCGATCTTTTCGACATTCCTCGCAGGTATGGCGGTTTCGCCTTAATCTCCAACGGACATGGTCCGAGAGCCTGCAATCTTACGCACGGCCATATTCGCAGCTCTATGGTGCGCGCATTTGATTTCCGATACGAGATTGGTCACGCAACTCGCCGAATGACACGGCATTATGCAGTGATTGCGGTCCAGACGGCAATGAGTCTTGGCAAGCTGATTATGTGGCACGTTGACGACATCCAGGCCGCGCCTCTGTCAAATAATCTTGGGGCCAGGCGCGTGGGCAAGTGGATATGCCGGGGAGACCTGGAGCTAGCTCGGGTTCTGTCCGACGCAGCGGCTGGTCTGGTTGACCGACCGGTGAGTATCGAGGTGCGAAACGGCACGTTGATGTTCTCTCTGCCGGTGGAGAGACGAAAGCAGGATTACACCGCTTGGCTAGGGTGCGTTGACCGCGTGTTGCAGCAGATTGAGGAATACTGCGACCAGTGATATTGGATTGGTGTAAGTCACCGTTGAAATCGTATGCGTTTCATGGTACAAAACACTAATAAACTTGGGCTGTAATAATTACAGCCGCACAGGGAGACGAACGTGCAAGGCAAAACATCTGTTATGTTTGGTGCAATAAGCATCGTGGTAGTTATCGTGATCTTGGCGTTGTTGGTCATGATGCCGCAGTCGTCTTCGTTGGCCGATACTGACCAACTGCGGGAAGCGATCAGTCAGGCGGCGCGTAAGCATAGACAGACGCTGGGGTTATTGGCTGGCCCCACCGTTACGGTTAATGGGGTCCTGCCCCCGACTTTCGAGAAGGGCGAACCGGACGAGATTGCCGTTCTCGGCGCTAGAGAGCTCAACTCGGCCGTGCCCACACGTCTCGACACGATCAAGAAAGAGATTGACACCGCCATCGGCCAATGTTCCGAAGCCAGCGCCGACGTGAAGGCTGCAGCGAATTTGCTCCTGGGACAGGTTCTCGCGACCAAGGCGAAGTACTATCAACAGTCCGCTGGAAACGCTGGCGTGCAGGCGAGGAAGGCGATGATCGCCATAGATAGCGGAATACTGTCGATTCAGAAACGCCTTAACAATGTCCAGCAGATTACTCCGCTGATCGAAACGCAGGAAAACAGCGCAACCAAGATGAAGTCCGATGCGGACGCCGAAGTGACGCGGTTGAAAAGCGATATTGCCGCCAAGGAAGCGGCGATAGCCGAATTGGAGACCAAGTGGGCTGCACAAATCGCATCGGCTACTGCTCACAGCAATAAAGCCAGCGAACTGAAGACCCTCAGTTCCGCAGCGGAACGTGAAGAACGACGCAGTTATCTGGAGAAGTCGTTCACCGAGTCGGATCTGGCCAACAAAGCCGGCCTGGAAGCTGAGGATTCGCAGGCGTTGATCGACACCGCCAAGTCTGCTGTCAAGTCAATGACCATTGAATTGGCCGGCGCCGAGGAAACCAGCACGTCGGCGGCTGGGGTGCTTAAGGGATTCTCCGACAATCGAGATGTCGCCAAGGCCGCATTGGATGCGGAAACCCAGGCGATGAATACCACGCGCAACGAGATTGCTGAGAAGGTCGCCGCCCTGATCGCAGAGTGCGAGAAAATGGACGCCGCCCAGGCGTCATCGGCCAGTCAGTACGTCGCGGCTCTGGAAGCGATTAAGCAGCACCGCCAGCACAGCTCGGACTCGACTGAGTCTATGGGCGCCGAGGCCGGGATACTTGCGGACCAGGCCGGAGCTTCTCTTACGGTGGTTTCGTCGCGACAGGCAGTAGGGGCCATCGCTGAAAGGCTCAAGGCCGTTTGGGAGGCCGCGGCGATAGAAGGCGATGTTCCTAAGGCTGCGGAAATGGCGGCGTTTGTAGAAAAGGTCGAAGCGGACAAGACCGCGGCGGCCGAAGGTTTTGCCGCTGCCGCGAGCCTTCTTGAGGAAGCGACCTCGAAAGCCGACGAGTTCAAGTGGAGCTATCGATGTCGGGAATTGCAGGCTCGCAGGGCCAGGCACCGGCTTACTGGTGACGCCGAAGACCAGGCTCGCGCCACGCTCCTTGAGGAGCAATTGGCTGAGATGAAAGGGTTTCCATACGTTGACAGTGCTCTTTAGTTGGAATTTGGCCGATCGGATGCGTACTTTTTTCGGGGCATGTCGTGACGACTGCGGGTATGGCTTGCTGTGAAAAGTAATCTGAAAACCTTTTGACGAATCGAGTTCTTTGGGGTATACTGTGTGGTAGCGATGCACGGGCCGTTGGCTGATTGGCGTCGACAATGCAAAGGACAGCGTGCGGATGCGGAAGTACACGAACACATGCATGGAGGAGTTGGCGGGTGAGTTGTGTGCGGGGCTCATGCGCTTGCGGAGGGGTTATATAGACGCCGCGGAGCTTCTGATTCGCATAATTGAATCGGGGCGTGAGTATCCATTCGAGTTTGTCTTCTTCCGTTTAACCGGATATCGTCCTCCGCCTGAACAGGTTTCGGCCGGTATGCTCGACGGCAAGGGGCTCATCTCCGATCTGCAGGCGCTCATGTTCGATGTCTGCGACAGTTTTGAGCTTAGCACCAGCGATTATCCGGGCGCTGTATTCGACACGCCGTCGTTGGCCAGAAGATTCAATATCTCCACGAAGACAGTCCAACGCTGGCGGCGGAGAGGAATGCCCTCCCGGAAGCTGGTTTTCCCTGACGGAAAGCGTCGTGTTGCATTCCTGGAGAGCTCCGTGCAGTGGTTCACCGATACTCACCTCAGAGACGTATCGCGGTCGGTCAGGTTCACGCAGATGTCCGATTCCGAACGCGAGGACATTATCCGCAGAGCCAGGCGAATGGCGGCGTTCACAAATTGTAGGCTCAGCGACGTGTCCAGAAGAATCGCCCGCAAGACAGGCAGGGCCGCTGAGACCATTCGATACACAATCAGAAATTACGATCTGCAGCACCCCAACGATACGATCTTTTCTGCGATGCCTAACCCGCTGGGAGATCAAGAGAAAGCCTCAATCTATCGCAGCTTTCTCAGGGGCATACCGGTGCCTATGTTGGCCGAGAAGTACATCCGCAAGCGGGGGAGCATCTACCGAATCGTAAACGAGATGCGAGCCAAACAGTTACTCAATCGCCCTATAAGTTTTGTGCCCAGCGAAGAGTTCGAGCTGTCAAACGCGGATGAACTGATTATCCGTGCCAAGACTCGCGGAAAGGGCGACAAGGACTCCCCCAAAGGGCGTTTGGTGAAGCCGCCGGCAGGCCTGCCGCCGTACCTGCAGGCACTGTACGACGTTCCTCTCCTCGGCGCCGAGGGCGAACGGGATCTGTTTCGGCGTTACAACTACCTGAAGTACAAAGCCGACAAGCTCCGCTCAGAGATCGAAATCGACCATGTGCGAACTGGGCAACTCAAAGAAATCGAGACCTTTCTAGTGCGAGCCAATGTGGTCAAGGATCGCATAATACGTTCGAATCTTCGTCTGGTGGTTTCGATCGCCAAGAAACATGTCGGAGGGGCTCAGACCCTGTTCGAGCTGATCAGCGACGGCAATGTCTCGCTGATGCGTGCGGTCGAGAAGTTTGACTACTCCAGGGGGTTTCGTTTCAGCACGTATGCGTCCTGGGCGATCATGCGGAACTATGCTCGTTCGGTTTCCAAGGAGCGATACCAACTCGATCACTTCGCCACCGGTCACGATGAAGTGCTCGATATAGCCGCCTCTTTGCGCACGTACGATCCGAACGAATTGAATATGAACGAGTTACGCGAAAGCATCGAGGTGGTTCTCGCCCAGCTTTCGTCGGTTGAGCGAATGATTGTAACAGATCATTTTGGTCTCGACGCACAAGCTCCCCCGAAAACGCTCGAAGTTCTCGGGCGGGAACTGGGGATATCGAAAGAGCGCGTGCGCCAGATAGAGATTCAGGCGATCAGGAAGTTACGCAACATCATGTCTCTCGACGGCAGCGAGATGGTCGTTTAATCGCTGGCGGCCCGAACAGGAACATAGCTCCGCCCAGGCACACAATCGCTACGCAGAACAGTCCCCTTCTGGTCTTGGTTTGGGCGAGTTTATCCGCCAATTCCAGATCCCACCCGCTTGGGGCGGGCGGGGGTGTGAATTCCGGGGCGTGGATCAGATCTTCAACTGCGGTTCCTTTGGCCAACCTTGCGGTTAAGATAGGGTCGTGGGGGGTGGCGTTTATGACCCTTGCTCTGGTCTGGCTGTAGTTCTCCTGGTGCTCATCCCATGCGCTTTGTACGTTCCGGGCGTGCCGGATGTCGATAACGCTTGCCCATGCGGGCATTAGGACCAGGGCGGCGAAAATCGCCATCCCCAGCCCCGCCAGGATTACGAAACCCAATCCGCGCCCTATCGCCTGTCTAAGTCGGGCGCCTTTGGAACGGGTTTCAGCCTCTGTTCCATGTCGTCGAGCCATAGATTGCCTTGCCTGCCAACTGCTCTTCAATTCGCAGCAGTTGGTTGTACTTGCAGACCCGATCAGTGCGGCTGGACGATCCGGTCTTAATCTGCCCGGTGTTCAGTGCAACTGTCAGGTCGGCAATAGTGGTGTCTTCCGTTTCACCGCTACGGTGGCTTACCACCGCGGTCATTCCATTGTCCTGGGCCAGTTTAATCGAGGCCAGCGTCTCGGTAAGCGTGCCGATCTGGTTGAGCTTGATAAGGATGCTGTTGGCGGCTTTCAGTTCGATGCCTTTGCGGAGGAAATCGACATTCGTTACGAACAGGTCGTCGCCGACGAGTTGGATCTTGTCGCCGAGCTTCTTGTTAAGCTTGACCCAGCCGTCCCAGTCGTCTTCGCCCAGTCCGTCTTCTATGCTTCGGATTGGGTACTTTTCGCACCATGCGGCCCAGATATCGATCATTTCGTCACTGGTGGCCAGACGATCGGGATCGCTCTTGAAGAAGCGGTATCCTTCTTTTCCGACTTCGCGTGCTTCGTTGACCAATTCGCTGGCCGCGGGGTCCAACGCCAGCCAAATATCTTCACCGGGCTTGTATCCGGCTTTTTCGATCGCCTGGCAGATCAGCTCGGGTGCTTCGTCGTTGTTCTTAAGGCTCGGAGCGTATCCGCCTTCGTCGCCTACTGCGGTGTTGTATCCCTTGGACTTCAGTACGCCCTTGAGTGCGTGGAAAACTTCGGTTCCCATTCGCAGACCCTCGGAGAACGAAGAGGCTCCCCAGGGCTGGACCATGAATTCCTGAAAATCTACGGTTCCGTCGGCGTGCTTTCCGCCGTTGAGAATGTTCATCATGGGCACCGGCAGGGTGACCGCGTCGTCTCCGCCGATGAAAGCGTACAGGGGCAGGTTCTGCGACCTTGCCGCCGCGTGGGCTGTCGCCAGTGAAACGCCGAGAATTGCGTTGGCGCCCATGTTCGACTTATTGGGCGTACCGTCCGCGGCGATCATTGCGTTGTCTACGACGGCCTGGTCCAATGCGTCCAGACCGATAACAGCTTCGGCGAGTTCCTTGTTGGCGTTGGCTACGGCCTTAAGTACGCCTTTTCCACAATAGGCGTTAGCATCGCCGTCGCGGAGTTCAGCGGCTTCGTTTTCGCCGGTGCTTGCTCCGGAGGGGACCGCGGCTCGTGCGAACGTACCGTTTTCAAGGGTCACATCGACCTCTACGGTGGGATTTCCGCGGGAGTCGAGAATCTGTCGTGCTGTTAACTCTTTGATCTTGGTCGACATTGTATGTTCCTTTAGTAGTCTATCGGACGGCTTGGGAAGGTTCCCTTAGGGATTCCACGCAGCACTGCGCGAGAAAGACATGGTAAGGATTATCTACAGACTTTCAAGTATGTCTTTGCGGTATCTTTCAATGCACCGGTTCCCCGGAAGATTCGAAGCGTCTTGCAGGGGATGTTGTGCTTTTGTCCGTCAGGTCGCTGGTGCGGTCATCTGCTTATGAGTCTTGAGATGTCCTGCCACGTGACGAACACAAAGACCATAAGTATCAACGCCAGCCCGATCAACTGCACGCCGTACATTATGCGATTGCTCAGAGGTTTGCCCCTGATCTTTTCTACTATCAGGAACATGGCGTGTCCGCCGTCGACGACCGGGAACGGAAGGAAGTTCACCACCGCCAGCGACACCGAGATCATGGCCATGAAATATGCGAATTCGATCATGCCTCTTCGCCCAGCCGCGATCGCCATCGATCCGATGCCGACCGGCCCGGAAAGCTCTTTCGGCGATACCGTTTGCTTAATGAGACTGCGAAGGGTGGCGTAGCTGGTGGTTACGAAGAACATCGTCTCCCTGCCGCCCCAAGCCAGTGCTGCGATAGGGCCCCTGGAAACCTTCGGGTCCATCAGGCCTTTGTATCGCCACGGTTCACTATGAAGTCTGGTGACATAATCGGACTTGTCGAAGATGAGCTTGCTGAGTGACGGGATCTTCTTATTCGAACGATTCTCGCCTCTGCGGACCGTAAGCTCGACGTCCTTGTCCTGCAGGGTGTTCAACGTGGCTAGCAATTGGGCCCAGGTCTTTACGTCCTTTCCGTTGACCTTTTCGATAACGTCTCCGCCGGTGATTTCCAGATCGTCGGCAGGTGAGTTCTCCCTGACCCCGCCGACAACCAGATTCCCCATGTCTGATCCGACAGCAACCCCGAGCAAGACGGTCTTACCGCTTATCTTCGGTTGGATATTGATGGGCTCCAGAACCTTGCCGTCACGCATGACAACGATGTCGGCTCCGTCGAATGCGAATGTCTTGTTGAGTTCCTTGAGTTTCAGGTGGGTCGGCGCAAGGTGGTGTCCGTAGCGTACGATGATGTCGTCGGCCTGGAGTCCGGCTTTGTCGGCCGGCGATCCCTTGGATACGGCGCCAACCTGAATGCGGGGTATCATTCCCAGTACGTCCAGGAGCTCCTTGGAAAGGATGTATCCCTTCTTCGTATTGGTGTTGACCAGGTTTTTGATCGCCACCTTGCGCTTGACCTGGTCTGCTCCCTTGCCTGTTATCAGCGACAGCGTTTCTTCTTTGTTGTCGATATAGGCTTTGCCCCGAAGTATTTCGCCGTCCTTGAGATAGAACACCTCAGTGCTGGTCACCATGGGCAGCGGGATGACGAGGTCCACTCGCGTGGTTTTTTCATCGATGGTCCGTTCTACGGTAATCTTCGTTTCGCCTCCGAGGAGGGTCTTCTCGATTTCTTCTATGTCCCAGTGGTGTTCAACTTTCTGTCCGTTGATCGCGACGATCTTGTCGTTTTTCTTGAATATGTCGCCTTTTCTCGGGACGAACCTCTCCCCTCGCGACAGTTTGGTCGATGTTGCGGGCATGATCCCAAACGACGGAAGCTGTCCGCCGGTTCTACCCGGGCTGGGGCCCATTTTCAAACTGAGCATGAGCTTTCCGCGCAGAGTTTTGTCGCCGACTTTTCGTTCTATGCCCAGCGTGTACTCGTCGGTTACGTCCGACAGCGCCGCCTGTATAATTACTTGACGGAAGCGTACGATGTCCCTGCCCAGCAGTTTCAGCATGAGCCCGTCGCCGTCGAGCGTCTTCATCCGGTCGCCGACGGTCAGGGTCTTGGGTTGGTCTTTGGGATAATCGGCGCTTGCGGGGTCTATGGGCTTACCGGACTGGTCCACCCATGTGATCTCACTCGAACTACCGGGGTAGCCTGGAACTGTGCCTCCGACTACCGGAGCGGGAACAGGCATTCCAATCATGCCGATAATCACGAACATGATAGCCGCGAAGATCACATTCATGATCACGCCGGCCGATATTACGGCGAATCGTGCGCCAACGGACTTGCTGAGGTAAGATCGCGAGTCGAGCTCCTCGCCTTCTTTCAGGGGCGCTATGTCGTCTTGCCCCAACATCTTAACGTATCCACCCAGGGGCAGCAGCATTATGGAGTAGTCGGTTTCCTTACCGCGATATCCGCATACGCGCGGTCCAAAACCCAATGCGAACCGTTCGACTCTGATTCCAACGGCCTTGGCGACCAGGAAGTGACCAAGTTCATGTACAAACACCACTGCTCCCAGACCAAAGACGAACAGGAATATGGGCCAAACCCAGTGTGTCAGAAACGCTATAACGCCTAATGCATGTATTTCCATCAGTACCTCAGGGGGTAGATACGGCTCACAAGCCGATCTGTTCGGTGACCTGCCCGCGAGCCCACCGGTCGGCCTGTATAAGGGCCTCCAGTGTTATTTCGTCAACAGCAGGGGTGTATTTTAATACCATTTCAACAAGTTCTACGATCTGACCGAAGCGAATGTTCCCTTCCAGGAACGCCTGGACCGCAGATTCGTTGGCTCCGTTGAGCACCGCACCGGCCAGACCGCCTCGCGTAATGGCCTCAAAACCGAGGTCGACGGCGCGTTGGAACCTCGGCGCCAGCGGTGCAAAGTTCAGTGATCCGACCGCCGCGAGATCCAGAGGGCCGTTCTTACGCACCGGTCTGTCAGGCCAGTGCAGCGCGTATGCTATCGGCGTGGTCATGTCGGGTTGGCCCATCTGGGCGATTACCGACCCGTCGCAATACTCCACGTAAGAATGGACTATCGACTCGTCATGCTGGACCACGTTAATCTCATCTGTCGACAGATTGAACAGCCAGTGGGCTTCGACTACTTCCAGGGCCTTGTTCATCATGGTGGCTGAATCGATAGTGATCTTCTTGCCCATCTCCCAGGTCGGGTGAGCCAGGGCTTGGTCCACGGTGGCCTCGGCGGCGGTCTGGTCGTCCATATCCCGCAACGCTCCGCCCGAAGCGGTGATCGTCACGCTGCGCACCTCGGATCGCTTGCCTGAAGCCAGACACTGAAAAATCGCCGAGTGCTCGGAGTCCACGGGCAGGAGGCTAAGGCCCGCTTGCTGCACCGCGGGCATTATTACGGCTCCGGCCATTACGAGCGTTTCTTTGTTCGCTATCGCCAGAGAGGCGTTATGTTTGATCGCTTCGAGCGTAGGCGCCAGTCCGGCGGCCCCGACCACGCCTGACAGCAGGATGTCAGGCTTTACGGTCTCGACCAGTTTGCACATGGCGTCCGGCCCGGTCAGGACGGGTGTGTCTTGTCCCAATGCGTTGCGAAGGCTATGGGCCTGGTCGATATTGCTCAGCGATACGGCCTGTGGGGCGAACTGTTGAGCCTGCCTGCTGAGCAGTTCCCAGTTTTCGCCCGCGGCCAGCGCGCAGACGTCCAGATCGGCCGAATCCCGGATGACATCCAGGGTTTGGCGACCGATGCTGCCGGTTGAGCCCAAAATGGCTATACGCTTGATACTCATTGGATAGAGCGTCCACCGGACGGTGGCGTTCCTTTACATCTTAGTCATACCGCGACGCGGAACAAGCCAAAATGAGTTTGCCGACTTGGCGACCGCTGGGGTTCGGTCGGACCGTCGCGTCGGCGGGGGCATTGTCCCGGGGGCGTTTGGTGCGTATAATCGCAGTCATGTACGATAGATTCGAACAGAGCAAATTGGTTTTTGACGGTAAGATCGCCAAAGGTTACCGTGTGGAACTGAAGATGGACGACGGGCGCCTTGTGCAGCGTGATTTTTTCAAGTATCCGGGCGCGGCGGTGATTTTGCCCGCTCTCGACGACGGATCGATAGTTCTTATCAGGAACTATCGCTTTGCTGTCGATGAACATCTATATGAACTGCCCGCGGGCATGATCGAGCCGGGCGAAGACCCCGACTGCTGTGCTGGTCGGGAACTGACGGAAGAGACGGGCTATACTGCCGGAAAGCTCACAAAGCTGACCGAGTTTTATTCCGGTCCCGGAACGACCGATGAAAAGATGAGGGTATACCTGGCGACCGAACTGAAACCCGGGCCTCAGGCCCTGGAAGGCTACGAGAGAATATCGGTGGAAACTCACAGCGATCAAGCCGTCCGCGCCATGGTGGCTGACGGAACGATACATGACGCCAAGACAATCGCCACGCTCGGTGTTTATTGGCTTGGGAAGGTGATGTAATGGGACTGCACAACCGGCCATACTGGAGAGACGATCAGGGCTCGGGCGGCCACGGCGGCGGGGGAGGCGGTATGGGCATGCGTCCGACGCTCCATCTGCCCAAACCGACACGTGTTACGATGTGGCTGATGATTTCCTGTGCGGTGGTCTTTGTCGCGCAGATATTCGGCGGCTCCGACTTCAGGATGGATTTCTTTCGCTGGTTGGGCGTGTACCGTCCCGGCTCTCATGAGATATGGCGATTGCTCACTTTTCAGTTTATCCATGGCGGCGCAAGGCACTTCATGTGGAACATGCTGGGCCTGTATTTCTTCGGACCGCCGGTGGAGAAACACCTGGGCTCCAAGAAGTTCCTGATCTTCTATCTGGTCTGCGGCGCCGTCGGCGGACTCTGTTTTCTGGCGATGTCGTTCATCTGGCCTGAATTCGAGTTCATACCCCTGGTAGGCGCTTCTGGCGGGGTCCTCGGGTGCCTTATGGGATGTGCGATCTTGTTCCCCGGCTTTACGGTCCTGATTTTTCCCATACGCTGGGTCGCGGCTTTTTACGTTATTCTGTACATCTTGAGCCTTACCCACGACCGGGATCTCGCCGATGCGGCGCATCTGGGTGGAATGGGCGCCGCGGCCGCATGGATATTGCTCATGCCCAGACTGCGCGGAGCCGCACGGGACGCCAGCCTTAAACGCAAGCAGGGCGCCTGGGACCGCAAGATGAAGCAACGCGCCGCCGATCAGACGGAAATCGACCGGATACTCGACAAGATCAAGTCTGACGGGCTTAACAGTCTCACCCGGCGTGAGAAGGATGCCCTCAAGAAAGCCACCAAGCGCCAACAGGCCGAAGAGGACCGAGCCCACAGGCTCTAGGAAAATGGCAATGGTAACCGTTCAGGCGAAGCCTCCGACGTTCAGATGACCTCACCACTGTGCCGACGACG
>PVBE011025604.1_pt1 | contig 19284 bp, 10 predicted proteins | sample 1631181 | NCBI WGS metagenome assembly PVBE01 (sample SAMN08397723, study PRJNA350692) | Marine metagenome, whole genome shotgun sequencing project. | isolation source: water | place: Pacific Ocean | collected 2012-04 | reverse complement strand
TTGCCCGAATCCGCGCTCGCGCGGTAGTCGAACAGCCACACGTCATAGCCTTGGGCGACGAGGCTTTCGGCGAGGTTTTCCTCGACCGTAGGTGTCGCGAAGCTGGAGGCGCGCACCGACAGTCCGGGCGCCAGCACCAGCGGCCCGCGCGGGCCGCCGCGATAGCGGGTCAGGCCGATGTTGATGCCATCGGCAGTCGGGACGACATGGCGTTCGGGAGGGGGTAGCCGCAAGGCGCGCGCGACCAAACCAGCCGCGTCCTTGGCGGGAAAATCGTTGAGCGTTGCCAGCATCCCGCCATATGCGCGGAACGTAGTCATCGCGAAGAAGCCCGCATATTTGGCGACGAAATAGGTTTCGATCGCCTTGCGCGCCTGCGGGATCAGGTTCACCACGTCACCGATCAGGCTATTGCTGTCGTGCACTTCGATCGTCGTCAGCTGGCGCATGAATTCATCGATGCCCAACTTCAGCACGCCGCGCCCGATCAGTTCGCCGGTCGCATCCTCGCCTGTGCGCAGCGTCACGAACAAAGTGGTCAGATCGGTCCACGGATCGGACTTGCCGCGCTGCGCAAGCGTCTTGAAGCCATGGAAATGAACGGGGCCTTCAGGTCCTTCGAGGACCATGTCGTAAAGCATCGTCCAGCTTTCCGCCCGTTCGGGATCGGCGACCAGCAGCCGGAAGGTCCCTTCGCGAACGGGCAGCGGATCGGGCGATAGCGCGCTGACCGTCACCGCGCCGGTGATCCGCGAGCGATGGTCCTTCTCCTCGAGCATGCGATGGAGGTTGTCTGTGGTCACCGTCAGGCGGAAATCGCACGCGCTGCCCTCGCTGCGTCCCCAGGCTTCGCCATTGGCATAATCGTCGCGGATCCGCTCGACATGGCCGCACGGACGGTGATGGCATCCGGTGGCGCTGATGTGGCCTGCCATGGTTTCGGTGAACGACAGCCCCGGGCTCATCGCACGGGGATGGTCGATCACCAGCTGGCGGATCGCTGCCTTGCCTTCATCGATCGCCCCGGTCCTGAAATGCCGTGCGGCTTTCTCGACGGCTTGCGCCACAGCCTCGATTGCATGGCCGGGCACCCACTTGGCGATGTCGAGCCGCATGCCATGGCCGGTCGTAGCCGCCGCGGGTTCGGGTGCTGGGTCGGCTTGCGGCTTTTCTGCGGCTTGCTCCACTGGCGCCGGCAAGGGCGCTTCCTGGCCCAGCGTGTAATCGATCTGCCAGCCCTGTCGCCGGGCCAGTTTTTCGATCGCGCGTTCGGCCACTGCGGTGATCGTCAGCAACGGATTGACGCCCACCGCCCCGGGCAGCGCCGCCCCGTCGCAAACGTAGAGCCCTTCGTGCACCTCGGTTCCGCTCGTACCGGCGAACACGCGGCAGGTATCGTCGACCACGCCATGCGCGGCATCGTCACCCATCCCGCAGCCACCGATCGGATGGACGGTGATCAGCTTCTTGCCGAACGGATCGCTCCACAGGGGATCGGAGAAATACTGCGCATCGATTGCGCGCGCGGCTTCGGCCATGCGGTCGTCGTCGCGCCGGAAACTGCGCTGTTCGCCGGCCTGGGCCCAATGGATCGCAAGCCGGTCGTCTTCGAGTGCGAGCTGCCCACCCGAATCGTCGACGCTCATCACCAGATAGGTCTGCGTACGCGCCATGGGCCCCTTGTATGCCCATTGTGCGATGCTTCCCGGATCGGTCTGAACCGCTTCGCCCATCGCCTTGGCATCGAGCAGGCGCGGCTTGACCTGGTCCATGCCGAACCGCGTGAACCCATCGGCCAGCGCCTCTCCGAAGAAGAATGCAGGCGCGAGCGCGGTGGCAATGATCCCCGGCGCGACACCTTCCTGGATAACCAGCCCGTCGGTGACATCCTCGGTCGCGCGCATGTCGATCACGCCGGTAATGCAGGGCCCCGGATAGGCATCCTTCGCGATATCCGAAGCGCCAACGCCAATCGCATAGAGCGGCTTCGCAGTCAGCGTATCGCCCTGCTTTTCAGCCTTCAGGTAACTGTCATAGGCGAAGCCTAGCGCATCGCCATTGCCCGAGAAATTCGCCCCCAGCCGGTCGGACAGCGGCAGTCCCTTCTCGCGCGAGCGGAGCAGGATCTCCGTCGACCCCAGCGCGCCCGCGCCGAGGATGACATGGTCGGCCGTGATGCTGCCCGGGCCCTGAGCAGCCCCTTCGCCATTGGGCTCGATATGGACGCGCCAGCGCGGTCCGTCGCGTTCGATCCACAGGACCTTGACCTGCGTGAAGATGTCCGCCCCGTGGTTCGCGGCATCGGGCAGGTAGTTCATCAGCGTCGTGTTCTTCGCCCCGACATTGCAACCAGAAACGCAGTCGCCGCAATTCGTGCAGGCCGGCTGCGGAACGCCGAACTTGTTGATCTTGTTCTCGAAAGTGACGTTGATCGGGGTCTTGTAGAAACGCTGCCCCATCGCCTTGGCCGAATGTTCGAGCGCTTCGAGCTTGCCCAGTACGGGATGGCTGTCGGGATAGGGGTTGGGCGCCAGCATTTCGCGCGCCCGTTCGAAATAACCGTCGATCTCGCTGCGGTTGTCACGAAAGGCTGCGGGCCAATGCGCCTGGTCGAGCAGCCGCTTGTCGAGCTCGAGTGCGACATTGGCGTTGATGAGCGATGTGCCGCCCAGCCCGCAGCCGACCAGAGCATATTGATTATCGTTTACATGCAGTTCGAACAGGGCGTCGGGTTCACCGATCCGCCCGCCCTTCGCATTGATCTGCATCGCACCCTGTGCATCGGCGAGCTTGTTCGGATATTCGCCCGGCAGGCGTTCGCGGCCGCGCTCGAGCACGGCGACCTGCTGGCCGGCACGGGCCAGCCGCGAAGCCGCCACACCCGCGCCGTAGCCAGAGCCGACGACGAGAACGGTATAGTGCGATTGCGCCTGGTCGAGAGGCTTTGCGATGCGTTTCTGGGTAGTCATTCTGCTGCCTCCCGCACGGCGTGGTTCGATTGGTCGAGCATGTCGCGGACCCGCCGGTCGGCTTCCGCGATGATGCGCCCGTGTACTTCGCTGGAGAATGCGGCCCATTCGTCGGCTGCGCCCGCCACTGCCTCACTCGCGTCATCGACAAGCCGCGACACGCGCCCGCTGCCTTCGACGCGAACCGGCGCCATCGTGCCGTCGGTCGGGTCGTTGAAGAGCCGCAGCGAGGCGACCTCGAGCTCGTCGGAAATCAGCATGGCGGCACAGCCCTGCACCGGCATCAGCGTCGGTTCGTCGAGTACCCAGCCGCCGGTGTTGAAGACACCGACCGGGGTGGCGTAGCCATCGACCATCAATTCGTCCTGGAACGGCTTGTGCGTGTGTCCGAACACGAACTGCAATTCGCGGGGCAGCTCGCCAAGTTCCTCGCGCAGCTGGGCAGCCATGGGTTGCCCGAGATACCAGCCAATGTCGCCGATCTCGGCTTCGCCAAGTACGTGGCCATAGCCTTCGCGCTGGCGTTCGGCGGCGCGTCCCGCGGTCAGATCGACCCCGGCGCGGATGAGATTGTCGAGCGTGATTCCGTATTTCAGCTGCATTTGCGGATTGATGCCCAGCTTCGCGTTCAACCCGCCGGTCAGCCGCCGCGCGATGCTTTCGGCGAAATCGTGGCTGGCGCCGGCGCTTAGCATGGTCTGGTAGAGCGAACCGGTCTGCCCGCCGACTTCGCCTGCGCTGCCCAGATCCGACCACAGGAAATCGATCCACGGGCCGTTCTCCGCCTCGAGCTGGTGCATCGTTGCCGGGCGTGCGGGCGTCTGTTCGAGAAAGCCGCGCATGTTCGACAGCGCGCGATACATGCCGTCGAGATAATGTCCGTGATGCATGACCACCACCCGCTTGCGATCGGCATCGGCCAGGCCCCAGTTGGGGTAGGCGATCCGCACCGAAGCGCCAGCCAGGTGCGGACGCTGCGCGATCAGCGATTCCATCAGCCGACAGCTGTGCGTCGGCTGTCCGATGATCGGGGTGATGTATTCGAGATCGCCGGGAATCTCCCCGTCCTGCAGCTGCGTCACGAAGCGGTGGTCCTGCGCCATGCGCCACAAGTGATGATCGTGATTGCCCGCGATATAGACGATGTCCCGGCGGAAGATTTCCTGCTCGTTTTCCGGGTAAAACACATCGATCAGCTGGAGGAACGCCTTCGACACATCGCCGAAGGGCGACAGTCCCAGGTCAAGCGCATCGCCCAACAGCACGAGCTGGGGCTTTTCCCGATCCCCCAGCGTCGCACGCAGACCCGCAGCGAAGGCCGCAAGCACGGGGGACGGTTCGCGGGCGATTTCCCCGCCGCCGAGCACATGGGTAAGCAGGCTGTCGCGGGCCCCCAGATGGAGGTCCGACAGGACGATCTGGGCAATAGTCATGAGCGGTTCTCCAGGCAGGCATAAAAGGCGTCGCGGACGATCTTTTCGCGCGGATCGTCCCATTTTCCTGTGCCGAGCTGGTTGGTTATCCAGGCGTAGGCGACTTCGTCCTCGGGATCGGCGTAGGCCAGCGAACCGCCCACTGCGAAGCTGCCGAAGGCGTTCCGGCTGCGGGCGTATTCCCAATCCGCAAACGGCTTCTCGAAGCCGTGCGAATAATACATGTCGAGCGCGAGGATCCGGTCCTTGAGGCCCTTGCGCGGATAGCGATGGCCCGAGGAAATCTTGTTCATCACCGCGCGGGTGATCCCGAGGCGCTCCCCGCCCTCGGCAAAGACCTGGTAGAGTGCGGCCAGCCCGCGTGCGGAGGCCATCCCCCCGGCGGCCCCCTGCCCGGCCCGCCAGAAAGCCTCGCAGTCGAGCGCCCCCGGCCCCTGCAGCAGCAAGGGGTTGTTGAGCGTTCGGAACGCCAGCGTGCCAGGCAGGCACATTCTGATCGTCAGCGGCCAGGGCATGGTGGTGTGGTGCAGGAACAGGTCGGGCACGCCGAAGCCAGCGATCCGGGCGATGCGGCTGCGATCGAAGCTTTCGTCCAGCCCGATGAAGACGTCGATCCCCAGCGGAGCGGCGATTTCCTCGGCGAAGAACCGGCCCAGGCTGCGGCGCTGCGGATCGCGGCGGCGGATCAGCTCGCTGGCGATCCAGCCCAGCGTATAGGCATGGTTGCCCGCATAGTCTCCGGGTGTCCAATTGGGCTTCTGCCGCGCGATGGCAGCGCAAATGGCGTCCTCGTCACCCATGGTATCGAGCGTGAGTTTGAAATCGATAGCCGCGAGCCCCGCCTGTTCGGACAGCGCTTCGCCGACTGTCACCGCGCCCTTGCCCTGCGCGGCGAATTCGGGCCAGATATCGGCGACCGGCTCTTCATAGGCGAACAGGCCGCGCGAGACGGCGACTGCCGCAGCCATTCCGGTCACCCCCTTGGTGAGCGAATAGACCAGCGCGATATCGTCACCCTGCCAGGCCATTTGGCGCGATCGATCCTGCCACCCGCCCTGCAAATCGACCACCGTTTCGCCGCGGTGGATGATGGTGCAGGCAGCGCCCAGTGCCGCGCCCGACCGGATGGTCGCTGCAAAAGCATGCGCTACCGGCTCGAAGCCCGCGGCCACATGACCGCGCGCCCAATCGTCGTCATGGAACCGGCTCGGTTCGGCCGATCTCGGCGAAAGTGCCTGCTGCGACATTCTGGCTCCCCGTCTTTTTCCGGCGAACCCCCGCTCGCCCCGCGAATATAGCTAATGTTAAATAGTTAATTCCCGGTTCGGGGGATTACGCAGATGCGGGATCCGATGGTCCCGGCAGCGCCGCGGGTCGCGGCGTTTGAAATGCCTCGTCGGTGCGTGCAAAGCCCTGGGCCATGAATGCCAAGGCAAATTCGGGCGCATGGCGCTTCGCAGTCGATCGCGGCGGGACCTTTACCGATGTCGTCGCCGTGACTCCCGCAGGACAGCTGGTGACCGACAAGCTGCTGTCGGAGAGCCCCGGCCATTACGACGATGCCGCGAGCGAAGCCGTGCGGCGGCTGATGGACCGTCACGGGGAGGGCCCAATCGCCGAACTGCGGATCGGTACGACCGTAGCCACCAATGCACTGCTCGAACGCAAAGGCGAGCGGTTGGCCCTCGCGATTACGAGAGGCTTCGGCGATGCGCTGCGGATCGGCAACCAGGCGCGCCCCGAGATATTCGCACGGCATATCCTGCTGCCCGAACAATTGCCCGCACGTGTCATAGAGATCGACGAGCGGGTCGGTGCCGACGGCACGGTTTTGACCCCGCTCGATGAAGCAGCGGCACGCGCTCATTTCGCTGCGCTGCAGGCCGACGGGTTCGATGCGCTGGCCATCGTCCTGATGCACGGCTGGCACTACCGAGCACATGAGGAACGCCTCGCCGAGATCGCGTGCGAAGAAGGCTTCTCCCAAGTCAGCGTCAGCCACGAGGTCGCCCCGCTGATCCGCTTGGTTCCGCGCGGCGACACCACGGTGGTCGATGCCTATCTCTCGCCTGTTCTGAGGCGCTATACCGATGCCTTGCAGGCAGGCTTCCCGCAGACCGACAGCCTGCGCTTCATGCAGTCGAACGGCGGGCTGGCCGAAGTGGGCGCCTTCCGCGGGAAGGACGCTATCCTCTCGGGCCCGGCCGGCGGTGTGGTCGGGATGGTCGCGGCGAGCGAGCCGCTGGGCCATCGCAAGCTCATCGGGTTCGACATGGGCGGGACCAGCACCGATGTCACCCACTACGCGGGCGAATACGAGCTTACTGCCGACAGCGTGGTAGCCGGAGTGCGGATCGCCGCACCGATGATGCAGATCCACACGGTGGCCGCAGGCGGCGGCTCGATCTGCCGGTATGATGGTGGGCGCTTCCGCGTCGGCCCGGAAAGCGCAGGCGCCGATCCGGGCCCGGCTTGCTATCGCAAGGACGGCCCGTTGACGGTGACCGACTGCAACCTCTTTCTCGGCCGGATCGATCCAGCGTTTTTCCCGAGCGTCTTCGGCCCCGATGGCGACCAGCCGCTCGATCCAGCCGCGGCGCGCGCGCGGCTGGAAGACATCGCCGCTGGCCTGCCCGACAGCCGTTCGCTCAAGGACATTGCCGAAGGCTTCCTGGCCATCGCGGTCGACAACATGGCGAATGCAATCCGCAAGATCAGCGTCGCGCGCGGGCATGACGTCACCACTTATGCGCTCGCCTGTTTCGGGGGAGCGGGCGGACAGCATGCCTGCCGTGTGGCCGATGCACTGGGCATGGGCACAGTGCTGGTCCATCCGCTGGCGGGGATCCTGTCCGCCTATGGCATCGGACTCGCGCCGGTAAAGGCGATCCGCGAGGTCAGCCTCGTGCGTCCGCTGATCGAAGACTTCACCGCCGAACTCGGCGCGCTCGAAGCGGATAGCCGCGCCGCCCTTGCCGAACAGGGCCTCGCGGCTGACCAGATCGTTCTCGAACGCCGCGCCCGGCTGCGGTTTTCCGGCAGCGACAGCGTGCTCACGCTCGACTGCGAAGATCGCGCGGATATGGACACCGCGTTCCGCATGCTCCACCGCCAGCGTTTCGGCTATTCGGACGCCTCCGCCCCGATCATCGTCGAAGCGCTCAGCGTCGAAGCCAGCGGCACTTCGGGCGGGCTTGGCGAAGCGGTTGCCGAACCGGTATCATCGGGCACGGCTGCCACGGGCGGTTGGGAGACCATCGACCGCGCCGCAATGGTTTGCGGCGAACCGGTCGCGGGGCCCGTACTGGTCATCGATCCGGCCTCGACCACGGTGGTCGAACCCGGCTGGCAGGCGGAGCGGGCGGTCGAGGGTAGCCTGATCCTGAAGCGCAACGAACCTTTGGCGCGCAGCAGTGCGGCGGGGACCCTCGCCGATCCCGTCCGGCTGGAGATCTACAACAATCTGTTCATGGCCATTGCCGAGGAAATGGGCGTCGTGCTGCAATCCACCGCCACCTCGGTCAACATCAAGGAGCGCCTCGATTTTTCCTGCGCGCTGTTCGATGCGGCCGGCGAACTGATCGCCAATGCCCCGCATATCCCGGTGCATCTGGGCAGCATGGGTGACAGCATTGCGCGCGTGATCAAGGCCCGCGGCGAAGCCCGTGACGGTCGCGGGTTCAGGCGCGGCGATGCCTACATGCTCAACGATCCCTATCGCGGCGGCACGCATTTGCCCGATATCACGGTGATCGTCCCGGTGTTCTATGGCGAGGACAGCCGCGAACCCGATGCGTTCGTGGCCGCGCGTGGACATCATTCGGACGTCGGCGGGATCGCGCCCGGATCGATGCCCCCCGAGAGCCGGACGATCGAACAGGAAGGCGTGTTGATCGACAATATGTTGCTGGTCGATGAAGGCCGCTTCAGTGAAAGCGACGTGCGCGAGCTGCTGGCATCAGCCCGCTATCCGGCGCGCAATCCCGATCGCAACATTTCCGATCTGCGCGCTCAATTGGCAGCGTGCACCCGGGGGATGGAACTGCTTCAGGCGGCGGCGCGCGACGAGAGCGCAGAGGTCGTCTACGCCTATATGGATCACGTGCTCGCCAATGCAGAGGAAAGCGTGCGCGGTCTGCTGTCCCGACTGGACGATGGCGAGTTTGCCTACCCGATGGACAATGGTGCGGTGGTCAAGGTCGCGATCCGGATCGATCATGCAAGCCGCTCGGCCGTGTTCGACTTCACCGGCACCAGCGACCAGCTGCCCGATAATTTCAACGCTCCCAAATCGATCACCCGGGCAGCCGCTCTCTATGTCGTGCGTACGCTGGTCGACGATGCCATCCCGATGAACGACGGGTGCCTGCGCCCGGTCGAACTGGTGATCCCAGAAGGATCGATGCTCAACCCCCGCCCCGGCGCCGCAGTGGTGGCGGGCAATGTCGAGACCAGCCAGGTCGTGACCGACACGCTGTTTGCGGCAACCGGCCGCCTGGCCCCCAGTCAGGGGACGATGAACAACTTCACTTTCGGCGACGGGACCGACCAGTATTACGAGACGATCTGCGGCGGTTCGGGCGCGGGTCCGGACCACGACGGCACCAGCGCGGTGCAGACGCATATGACCAATTCGCGGCTGACCGATCCCGAAATCCTCGAGACCCGCCTACTCGTACGGCTCGATGCTTTCGCGATCCGCGCGGGGTCGGGGGGTGATGGCGAATTTCGCGGCGGCGACGGGGTGGAGCGGCGGATCACCTTCCTCGAACCGATGCACGCCAACATGCTCGCCAACCGGCGGGCGATCGCGCCGCGCGGCATTGCCGGCGGACATGATGCGGCGCCGGGGCGCAACTGGGTGGAACGAGCGGACGGGTCGCGCGAGGATCTGGGGGCTACCGCCAGTGCCGAAATGCAGCCGGGCGATACCTTCGTGGTGCTGACCCCGGGCGGCGGCGGGTTCGGCCCGCCCCGCCCGGAGTAAGCATATCGATCAGACGGCGGCGTCGCGCTTGACCGTGATCACCTGCGGATAGGTGAACTCCTTCAGCCCATCGATGCCGTATTCGGCGCCGAAGCCCGACTGCTTGTGCCCGCCGAAGGGCGCGAAGGGCGACAGCTGCATGAATTCGTTGATCCAGACGGTCCCGGTTTCGAGCTGTTCGGCGATTTCGACGCCCTTGTCGGTATCCTTGGTCCAGACCGCACCGGCCAGACCGTATTCCGAATTGTTCGCGCGCTCGATCACTTCGTCGACGCTGGCGAACTTCATCAGCGGCATGACCGGGCCGAACTGTTCCTCGGCCACGATGCGCGCATCCTCGGGCGGATTGTCGAGGATGGTGATCGGCACATAGTAGCCGGTGCCGGAAGGATCCTTGTCGCCCCCGGTGAGGAACTTGTAGCCATTGTCCTTGGCGTCCTGGATCAGGTCGAGCACGCGCTCATACTGTTTCTTGTTCTGGATCGGCCCGACGCCCGTGCCCTGCTGCGAACCGTCACCGACGACCACGGTCTTGGCATAATCCGCGATTGCCTTCGACAGGTCGTCGTAGATATCCTCGTGGATGTAGATCCGCTTGGCCGCGATGCAGACCTGGCCGGCGTTGGAGAAACTCGACCAGAACAGCTGTTCGGCCACCTTCTGGACATCCGCATCGGGCAGCACGATCGAAGCGTCGTTGCCGCCCAGTTCCAGCGTGATGCGCTTGAGGTCGCCCGAGGCGCCTTCCATGATCTTCTTGCCCGTAGCGGTCGAACCGGTGAAGGTAATCTTGTCGATATCGGGATGCTCGGTGATCAGCGGACCGAGCGTGTCTTCGCCGGTGATGATGTTCACCGTACCCGCGGGCACGACATCCTTGATCAGTTCGGCCACCCGCAGCGTGGTGAGCGGCGTGAAGGGCGACGGTTTGAGCACGATGGTGCAGCCCGCGACCAGCGCCGGGACGATCTTCTGGATCGCCATCATGATCGGGAAGTTCCACGGCACGATGCCGCCGACCACGCCCACCGGCACGCGCCGCGTGCGCGACAGGCGGGTATCGTCGTCCTGGTTGATCACATCGTCAAGCGTGAGCGTCGACTGGGCGGCAGCGAGGCCCGCCGCGCCGTAGATTTCCTGCTGTGCTTGCGCATGCGGCTTGCCCTGCTCGCTGGTCAGCAAGCGGTAGAGCTCGTCGGCATTCTCCTTGATCGCCGCGGCGATCCCCTGGACGACCTGCTGCCGTTCTTCGGCGGTGGTCTTCTTCCACTGGGTGAAGGCGCGGCGTGCAGCTGCAACGGCGCTGTCGAGTTCTTCCTTGCCGCAGGACGGCACACGGCCGACGACCTGCTCGGTGGCGGGGTTGAGCACCTCGAGCCATTGGCCGTTATCGACCATCTTGCCGTCGATCAGGTTCTTGTAGTCGGTCATGTCTCTCTCCTCGCGCAAATCTGGGATTCGTCCCTTGGCATCACACTGTCGAAATTCGTTGCTCGATGCAACGGGTCTTGCGGTGCGGCGCCAAATTGGAGAGAGAGGCGCCGAAGAGGAGAGCAATGCAGACCTTCGTTACCGAAGCCGTCGATTGGCCCGGGACCGCGCCGGACCTGCGCGAACAGGTGCGCGCGCTGGTGGCCGCGCATGGCGAGCGCGACCCGGTCCGCCGTGCGAATTGCTGGACCAAGGCAAACCCGCAGTTCAGCAAAAAGCTGGGCGAGGCCGGGCTGCTCGGCATGACCTGGCCCAAGGAATACGGCGGGCATGAACGCAGCCAGCTCGAACGCTATGTCGTGATCGAGGAATTGCTTGCTGCGGGCGCGCCGGTCGGCGCACACTGGATTGCCGACCGGCAAAGCGGGCCATTGCTGTTGCGGCTTGGAAACGAGGAACTGAAGCGCCGCTGGGTGCCAGAGATCGCGCGCGGCGAAGCCTTCGCCTGCATCGGTTTGAGCGAACCGGGGTCGGGTTCGGACCTCGCCTCGGTCCGCACCACGGCACGGCGCGATGGCTCGGATTGGGTGATCGACGGGCAGAAGGTCTGGACCAGCGGCGCGCATGTCAGCCATTTCATGATCGCCCTGGTACGCAGCGAAGCGGGCAGCGAACGCCAGCAGGGCCTGTCGCAATTCGTCATCCCGATGGATACGCCCGGTGTGACGGTGAAACCGATCACCGACCTCACCGGCGCGCATGAGTTCAACGAGGTGTTCTTCGACGCCGTCCGCCTGCCAGCGCATGCGCTGCTGGGCGAAGAGGGTGCCGGCTGGAAGCAAGCGACTGCCGAGCTCTCGCTCGAACGGTCGGGACCCGAACGCTATCTGTCGTCGATGGTGCTGTTCCTCGAACTCGTGCGCCATGCGGAAACTGCGCAGGATCCCGCGCTGGCCGAACTGGTCGGCAGGCTGGCCGCGGAAGCCTGGACCCTGCGGCTGATGAGCGCATCGGTCGCTGCCAAGCTGGCGCGCGGCGAAGACCCGGCGCTGGAGGCGACCATGGTCAAGGACCTCGGCAATTCCTACGAACAGGCGATCCCGCAGCTGGTGCAGGCCGCGGTCGATTGGGAACGCATCGATGCCCAGGTCGTGCAGGCAGTCTGCTTCTACCTGCTGCAGGTCAGCCCGAGCTTCTCGCTGCGCGGGGGAACACGCGAAATCGTCAAGGGCATCATCGCCCGGGGGCTGGGACTACGATGAGCGACACCAGGCGCATGCTGGCCGAAATGGCCGATCCGCTATTTGCCGAACTGGGCGCGGATGCCACGATGGACCGTGACGGGGCCAGGCTCGAACAATTGGGCCTGCCCGCGCTGCTGATGCCCGAAGCCGATGGCGGTTTCGGCGGTGACTGGATGGACGCGCTGACCGTTTTCCGCCTCGCCGGCTACCACGCCTTGGCCATCGACCTGCCCGCTATGATCGTTGCCAAGACGGCCGGGGAAGGCACCGAAGCGCACTTCGCCCTGATGGCGTTCGCGCGCACGGCGCAGATCGCCGGCGCGCTCGATGCGGCGCTCGCGCTGTCGGTCGGCTATGTCAACGAGCGGCAACAGTTCGGCAGGCCGCTCGGCAAGTTCCAGGCCGTGCAACAGTCGCTCGCCGGATTCGCCTGCGAGGCGGCTGCCGCGAATTGCGCAGCCGTCGGTGCGGCACAGGCGCTTGAGCGCGGGGATGCCGGGTTCGAAATTGCCGCAGCGAAACTGCGCGCCAACCGCGCGGTGGAGGTGGGCACGACGGTCGCTCATCAGGTCCATGGCGCGATCGGCTTCACGCAGGAATACGGGCTTCATCCGCTGACGCGGCGGCTGTGGCAATGGCGGTCCGAATACGGGAACGACGCCTACTGGAGCAAGCGTCTGGGCACAATGGTGGTCGATGCGGGAGCCGACTCGTTCTGGCCCGGGCTGACCGCGCGAACCGACTAGGCCAGCGCAAGCACGCCGGTCAGGATGTTGCGCACCAGATCGACTTGCCCGCGCGCGCCCGTCTTGGCGTAGATTTTCTTTGAGTAATAGCGCGCGGTTTCCACGGTCAGACCGTGCGCCTGCGCCGCCTCGGAGATCGAGAGCCCTTGCGCCAACGACCAGGCGAGCCGCGCTTCGGCGGGGGTCAGATCGAACAGATCGACCAATTGTTCGTGCCGGTCGGCGCTCGATGACCGGTCGCCGCGCAGATAGACCACTGCCACCGCCTCGCTTTCGCGAGCGAGCGCATCGATCCGCATCGGTGCCACCAGGATATCGATCCACGGATCCTGTGCCAGGTTGATGGCACGCGGTCGGTGGCGGCGGTCCCGCGCCATCGCTTTCGCCAGCGCGGTGAGTTGGCGATCGATCACGGGAGAAGATGGGACCAACCGGTCATACGGCCCCCGGCGCAGCACGCCCGAGCGTTCGAGCAAGCGCTCTGCCTGCGCATCCATATCGACGATGCGGCAACGCTGGTCCAGCGCGATCCAGCCGAAATTCATCCGCCGGAACGCCTCCGCACTGACCGAAGCGCGGTTGCGCTCGCGCTCGATCGAAGCGACGACCTGGAGCGCCACGCGCACATGCGGGATGAGCGCCGATAGCAGGCTGGCGACTTCGGCCCCCGGCGCGTTGTCCGCGAGCACGCACAGGGTAAGGTCGATGTCCGCTCCGCTCACGCGGACGGCGCGCAGGCCATCCTCGCGACCGTCCAGATCGCCACCCGAATAGACACGCGCCTCGCGCATTGCGGCAGTAACAGCCGCAATCGGGGCCCCGTCGCCCAAGGCGATATCGCCCCCCTCACCCGCGCTCGCCAACCGGATCGCCGCACCCCGCGCGCCGCAGACACGCCGCAACTGGCGGAGGAATGTCTGCCACATGGGTTGCTCGAACACCCCCGAATGGAGCGGCACGAGCAGGTCGGTCTCGCCGAGATTGGGAATCCGCATGCAAGCTTTTCTATCACCTCCCATTTGGGAGGTCTATCCTGACGATCCGCTCCTATCTCTGGGGCAAGTGTTACGGAGCCCCACATGACCGAACCCCAGACCCTGACCCACCTCCAGCGGCTCGAGGCCGAGAGCATCCACATCATGCGCGAGGTCGCCGCCGAGGCGGACAAGCCGGTGATGCTCTATTCGATCGGCAAGGACAGCGCCGTGATGCTGCACCTCGCCAAGAAAGCTTTCTACCCGTCGCCCCCGCCCTTCCCGCTGATGCATGTCGATACGACCTGGAAGTTCCAGGACATGTACAAGCTGCGCGAGAAGGCGGCGCGGGACGCCGGGATGGACCTGATCGTCTATCAGAATCCCGAGGCCGAGGAACGCGGGATCAATCCCTTCGATCACGGCCCGCTGCATACCGACATGTGGAAGACCGAGGGGCTCAAGCAGGCGCTCGACAAGCACGGGTTCGATGCCGCCTTCGGCGGTGCGCGGCGCGACGAGGAAAAGAGCCGCGCGAAAGAGCGCATCTTCTCCTTCCGCACGGCAACCCATGGCTGGGACCCGAAAAACCAGCGCCCCGAGCTTTGGAACATCTACAACGCGCGCAAGAAGAAGGGCGAGAGCATCCGTGTGTTCCCGCTGTCCAACTGGACCGAGCTCGACATCTGGCAATACATCATGGCCGAGAACATCGAGATCGTGCCGCTCTATTTCAGCGCCAAGCGCCCGACCTACGAACATGAGGGCGGGCTGTTCATGGCCGACGACATCGACCGGCTCGAGAAGGTGATGGGCTACCGGCCCGAGATCACCGAGCGCTCGATCCGTTTCCGCACGCTGGGCTGCTTCCCGCTGACCGGCGCGGTCGAAAGCGAGGCCGCGACCTTGCAGGAAGTGGTGCAGGAAATGCTGCTCACCACCACCAGCGAGCGGCAGGGCCGCGTGATCGACAAGGACGCGGGCGACGCGTCGATGGAGAAGAAAAAGCAGGAGGGTTATTTCTGATGAGCGACCCCATCTACCGGACGGACGCGCTGATCGCGGACGACATCGAAGCCTATCTCGAGCAGCACCAGAACAAGTCGATGTTGCGCTTCATCACCTGCGGCAGCGTGGATGATGGCAAATCGACGCTGATCGGCCGCCTGCTCTACGATTCGAAGATGATCTTCGAGGACCAGCTCGCCGCGCTCGAGAACGACAGCAAACGCGTGGGCACGCAGGGGCAGGAGATCGACTTCGCCTTGCTCGTTGACGGGCTCGCCGCCGAGCGCGAACAAGGCATCACGATCGACGTCGCCTATCGCTTTTTCGCGACCGAGAAACGCAAGTTCATCGTCGCCGACTGCCCGGGACACGAGCAATATACGCGCAACATGGTGACGGGCGCCTCGACCGCCGATTGCGCGGTTATCCTGATCGATGCGCGCAAGGGCGTGCTGGTCCAGACCAGGCGTCACAGCTTCCTGTGTCACCAGCTCGGCATCAAGAACCTCGTCCTGGCCATCAACAAGATGGACCTGATCGACTACGATCAGGAAAAGTTCGAAGCGATCGTGGCCGATTACCGGAAATTCGCCGACAGCATCGGAGTTGAGGATTTCACGGCCATTCCCATGTCCGGCCTTGCCGGCGACAACATCACCACCCGATCCGGCAACACGCCCTGGTACGATGGTCCCGTCCTGATCGACCACCTCGAGACCATCGAGGTCAGCAACACCGCCAGTCAGGCCAAGCCGTTCCGCATGTCGGTACAATGGGTCAATCGCCCCAATCTCGATTTTCGCGGCTTCTCCGGCCTGATCGCCAGCGGCACGGTCAAACCCGGCGACGAACTGCGTTCGCTCCCCTCGGGCAAGACCAGCACGGTCAAGTCGATCGTCACCATGGATGGCGACCTGGACCAAGCGGTTGCCGGCCAGTCGGTCACCATCACGCTGGCCGACGAGATCGATTGTTCGCGCGGCGATGTTCTGGCCGCAGCCGCCAGTCCGCCCGAAGTCGCCGACCAGTTCGAGACGACCATCGTGTGGATGGACGACGAACCACTGGTCGTCGGGCGTGCCTACTGGCTCAAGCTAGGCGCACAGATGGTCAGCGTGACCGCGGCGGAACCCAAATACGAGATCGACGTCAACAATCCGTCAGGCTCGGGGTCGCACCTCGCCTCGCAGACACTTCACCTCAATCAGATCGGCGTGTGCGAGATCACCACCGACCGGCGGATCGTGTTCGATTCCTATGCCGACAACCGTGCGCTGGGCGGGTTCATCCTGATCGACAAGATCACCCATAGCACGGTCGGCGCAGGCATGTTGCATTTCAGCCTGCGGCGCAGCCAGAACGTCCATTGGCAGCCGACCGACATCACCCGCGATCATCACGCAGCAATGAAGAACCAGACGCCGCGCGTGCTGTGGTTCACCGGTCTGTCGGGCTCGGGCAAGTCGACCATCGCCAACGAAGTCGAAAAGAAGTTGGCGCTGATGAACCGCCACACCTTCCTGCTCGATGGCGACAATGTCCGCCACGGCCTCAACAAGGATCTCGGTTTCACGGAAAGCGACCGGATCGAGAACATCCGCCGCATCGGCGAGGTCGCCAAGCTGATGACCGATGCGGGGCTGATCGTCCTCACCGCCTTCATCAGTCCGTTCCGCGCGGATCGCCAGCTGGTCCGCGACATGATCGACGCGGGCGAGTTCGTCGAGATCCACGTCGATACGCCGCTGGAAGTGGCCGAGGCGCGCGATGTGAAGGGGCTCTACAAAAAGGCGCGCGCGGGCAAGCTCAAGAACTTCACCGGGATCGACAGCCCCTATGAGCCTCCCGAAGACCCGGAGATCCGGGTCAACACGGTCGAAATGACCCCCGAGGAAGCCGCGGATTACATCATCGGCCGCATCCTGCCGCTCAAGTGACCATACGGCCGGGGCCCGGCGCGAAGCTGGCCCCGGCCGCCGTGATCGAGCGGGCGAAAGCCTAGATTGCACGCGCTTCAGATAGGATTTGTCGAGCTTGCACTTGTCAAAGGCGCCGCGCTTCGCGAAGACCTTCACCTAGCCGAATGGTCCGACCCGGTAGAAACTGGACGGGGAATTCCGAGCCTTAGCGGATGGAAACCGGAGCTTGAGCATATGAACCTCGAATTCACCCCTGAAGAGCAGGCCTTCCGCGACGAAGTGCGCGCCTTCATCGAAGAAAATTACCCCAAGCACCTTGGCGACGTGGGCCTGCGCGAAGACCTCTCGCGCGAGGATTTTCTCGCTTGGCACAAGGTCCTCGGCGAAAAGGGCTGGTCGGTTCCTGCCTGGCCGGTCGAGTATGGCGGCACGGGCTGGACGCCTACCCAGCGATACATCTGGTCCGAGGAGAACGCGCGGGTCAATGCGATCATGCCGCTGCCGTTCGGCGTCTCCATGGTCGGGCCGGTGATCTACACCTTCGGCAGCGAAGAGCAGAAGGCGCGGCACCTTCCGGGCATCCGCAGCGGCGAAGTATGGTGGTGCCAGGGTTATTCCGAACCCGGCGCGGGTTCCGACCTTGCCTCGCTCAAGACCACCGCGGTGCGCGACGGCGATCACTACGTCATCAACGGCCAGAAGACCTGGACCACGCTGGCGCAATATGCCGACTGGGGCTTCTTCCTTTGCCGCACCGATCCGGACGCCGCCAAGCCGCAGGAAGGCATCAGCTTCATCCTCGTGGACATGAAGTCGCCGGGTGTCGAAGTGAAGCCGATCAAGCTGCTCGACGGCGGTTACGAGGTCAACGAAACCTGGCTGACCGATGTCCGCGTTCCGGTCGAAAACCTCGTTGGTGAAGAGAACAAGGGCTGGACCTATGCCAAGTTCCTGCTCGCTCACGAACGCAGCGGGATCGCCGGTGTGGCCCGCTCGAAGCGCGGCGTCGAAAAGCTGCGCGAGATTGCCGCCAACGAAACGCTCGATGGCGAACCGCTGATCGACGATCTGGATTTTGCCCGCAAGGTGAGCCAGCTCGAGATCGACCTCGCCGCGCTCGAGATCACCGAACTGCGCACGCTTGCAGGCGAGCAGGCCGGCAAGGGTCCGGGACCGGAAAGCTCGATCCTCAAGATCAAGGGCACTGAAATCCAGCAGCGCCTGACCGAACTCACGCTCGAAGCGGTCGGCAGCTACTCGGCCCCTTATTACGGCAGCATAGCCAACGACACGGGATCGAACGAATACCCGATCGGCCCCGACTACGCTCACGATTCGGCGGCGACCTATTTCAACATGCGCAAGACATCGATCTATGGCGGATCGAACGAGATCCAGCGCAACATCATTACGAAAATGATCCTCGGGCTCTGAGAGCGCCGGACGGCACGGGAAAGGGACGACACGTGGATTTCAACTTCACCGAAGAACAGGACATGGTGCGCGACGGCCTTTCGCGCCTGGTCCGTGAACAATACGATTGGGAAACGCGCCGCGCTGCCATCGAGAGCGATGCCGGATGGCGCCCCGAAATCTGGGCGCAGCTCGCCGAACTCGGCATTCTGGGGATGCCCTTCAGCGAAGATGTCGGCGGTTTTGGCGGCGGCGCGATCGATGCGATGATCGTCATGGAAGAATTCGGCAAGGGCCTGGTGGTCGAACCTTTCGTTCCCACCGTGGTCTGCGCCGGCGGCTTCCTCAAGCATGCCGGCAGCGACGCCCAGCGCGAGGAACACCTTTCGGCCATCATCGGCGGGGAACGTGTCTTCGCATTCGCCTATGCCGAGCCGCGTGGCCGTTACGATTATGCCGATCTCGAGACGACGGCCAAGAAAGACGGCGCCGGCTACGTCCTCAACGGCCACAAGGCCGTGGTCATCGGCGCCCCCTGGGCCAGCCACCTCGTGGTCACTGCCCGCACCGGCGGCGACCGCCGCGACCGCGAAGGCGTCAGCGCTTTTATCGTCGACAAATCGGCCGACGGCATCGTCACGCGCGACTATGAAACCGTCGACGGTCGCCGAGCATCGGAAATCTATTTCGAGAATGTCTCGGTCCCCGCAGATGCGCTGATCGGCGAAGAAGGTGCCGCGCTCCCGCTGATCGAGCAGGTGACTGACGAGGCGATCGCCGCGCAATGTGCCGAGGCCTGCGGCGCGATGAAGGTCGCGCATGCGATGACGGTCGAATATTCGCGGCAACGCAAACAATTCGGCGTGCCGATCGGCAAGTTCCAGGTGCTGCAGCACCGCATGGTCGACATGTATACCGCCTATGAGACCTCGGTCTCGCTGACCTATCTCGCCACGATCAAGCTCGATGCCGGCGAAAAGGAACGCAAGCGCACCGCCTCGGCGGCAAAGGTCGGCGTGGGCCAGGCCGCGCGCCTGATCGGCCAGGAAGCCGTGCAGATCCACGGCGGCAATGGCGTCACCGATGAATATGCGATCGGGCATTACTTCAAGCGCCTGACGATCTTCGAATCCGAATTCGGCAGCGTCGACCACCACCTG
>PVBE011382717.1_pt1 | contig 19288 bp, 18 predicted proteins | sample 1631181 | NCBI WGS metagenome assembly PVBE01 (sample SAMN08397723, study PRJNA350692) | Marine metagenome, whole genome shotgun sequencing project. | isolation source: water | place: Pacific Ocean | collected 2012-04 | reverse complement strand
TAGCGGACGAAGGCGATGCGCTTGTATTCGATTTTCGTGAGATCCATGCCTTCGCTTTCGAAGCTCGCGTGCGCCTCCGCTTCGAGGTTATTCCACAGTTCGCTCAATCCTTGGGCGACCGTTTGCTTGGCCGCCGCGTCGGCATCGTGGGTAAGGCTGAATAGACTCGAACGCGTGTAGCGATGCGAGTAGTCCGTCGTCGTACATCCGAATGCCGAAAACGCCGCCGCGAACGGGAACGTAACTACGCCTTTGAAGGGCTGATTCTCGCTTACACCGGCCAAGACCATGGGTCCGGCGCCGCCGTAGCCCATGATAGTGTAGTCCGCCACATCACCGCCGCGCACATGGATCGCGCGCTTCGTCGCTTCCAACGCCTGCTGCAGCCAAAGCTTCAGGATCCCGTCGGCGGCGTCGTTCACGCTTAGACCGAGCTTGTCAGCGATTTGGGATTTCAGTTCGCGCTCCGCCAGTTCAATGTTGAGCTTTACCTTGCCGCCGAGAAAGTTGTCCTTGTTGAGATAACCGTTCACCGCGAGACAATCGGTTACCGTCGATTGCAGGTTGCCTTTATCGAAACAGACAGGGCCGGGGTTGGCGCCGGCGCCTTCCGGTCCCATGACGATGCGATTCGTAATGGGGTCGATCGACAGGTACAGCCCGGCGCCGCCGCGGATGCTGTCGAGCTCGATGCTCGGCAAAGCGAGGCGAAAACGGGCAAGTTCCGGTTCGTTGTTGAGATTGAGGGTGCCGTTCGTAATGAGCCCGAAGTCGTAACTCGTGCCACCCATGTCGACCGCCAGTACGTTGTCGACGCCGAGGATTTGCGAGATGTATTGCGCCCCCAGCATGCCGCCAATGGGTCCGGAGATCAGCGTTTCGTGCAGTCGTGGATGGCGGATATTGGCGAGCCCGCCATAGGACAACATGGTCGTCAATTGTTTGCGGAACCCGCGGCCTTTGGCACTTTCTTCGACGTTATGCAGTTGCTGGCGTACCGGGTCGGCGGCGTACGCTTCTATTGTCGTCGCGTTAACCCGCTGGTTCTCGCGGATTACCGGTCGGATGTGTGAGGAGAGAAAGATCGGAACGTCGATCCCTTGAGCCGCCATCGCCTCTTTCAGAATCGCTTCCATGCGCTTCTCGTTCCGTGGATTGGCATAGGAGTGCAAGAAGCACACCGCGACACCCTCGACGTCCTGCGCGAGTATTTCTTCGGCCGCTGCGCGCGCGTCCCTTTCGTATAATGGGATGGTCACCTCGCCGAACATGTCGGTGCGCTCGGAAACCCCGCGGGTTCGCCGACGTGGTACCAGTGGGTCGTTGTGCACGTGCGTTGCCGCGTGCAGTCGATCGGCGTGTGAGTAACCGGACCAGACCTGCCGGCCCTGTTCCATTAACAATATGTCCTCGAACCCCTTGGAGGTTATGAGGCCAATGCGCCGCCCCGTACGAGTCAGCAGTGTGTTCAACATCGTGGTGCCGGCGTAGACCGAGACTTCGAATTGCGAAAATGCCGTTTTCTCGTCGAGATCCCATTGTGCGAACGCATCTTCGGTCGATTCGATGAAGCCTTCCGATTCATCCCACGGGGTCGTCGGTGCCTTGCCGATGACGAAATTGCCTTCGGTGTCGATGATGAACGTATCCGTCATCGTGCCGCCCGCGTCCATCGCGAGCCCTAATACATCGCGTGCCATACCAATGATCTTCTCGGTTCGAATGTGAATGTCGATTATAGGCCGATGCCGGAAGCGCTCAACGCACCGATCGGGTAGTCGTGCGTGGTCCGTGAATGCTGCGTTGCAGCATAAAAGGTTGCAATAGGGACCGAAAGCGATAGCGGAGACCTTCAGCACGGTAGAGGAGGTACTCGCGCGATTGGGCGGCTTTGACCGTGAGCTACGCTTCTTTGTCGACGAGTTCCAGGTTCTGACGAACGACGCGATCATCGCCCGAATGGGGCGCCTGCTCGAGCGCTTGCCGAGCCGCGTGACTTTGTATATTCGGATCGCGAAGCTTGCCGGAACTCGGTCTAGGCCGCTTGCAGTTACCTAATTCGGCGATCCGACGGGCGACTCCGCCGCGTTCATCGAAAAGCTAGTCACCAGTACCAACCGCTAACTATCCAGTGAGGCCGGGGAAATTCGGGCGATTTTCGACAGTCTCACGGATCGGGAAATTGAAATCCTGGCGATGTTGGCGAAAGGCCTGTCGAACAAAACCATCGGGGCCCATATTTACGTTTCGGAGAACACGATCAAATACCATCTGCGGAGTATGTTTTCCAAACTCAGGGTGAGAAACTGGACCGAGGCCACGAATGTTGCGATTCGTTACGGGATCATCTGATTGCATCGTCCCCAAAAATATTCAAGCCGGCCGTCCTGGCGGCCGCTAAGGATCAAACGGAAAGCGGCCAGATTGCGACCAAGATGAATACTCACGGGCAAGCACAAGAACCGGTCTTTGTTTTCGGTTCCGATCTCGACGGTAAGCACGAATCCGAATCGGCGCTTGCCGCGGTGCGCTTTCATCAGGCCGAAAAGGGTGCGTGGAGTGGGTCTACCGGCAACGCCTACGTAATCCCCTATCTTGACAACGACGGCTGGACGCTGCCGCTCGAGGTGATCAAGAATTACGTCGATCCGTTCGTTGACTACGCGAAGGATTACCTCGAAAAACAGTTTCAGATAGCACGATTTGGCTGCGGTCCGGAGGCTCATACCGATGAGGCCATGGCCAGGTTGTTTGCGCAAGCGCCCAACAATTGCCGCTTGCCTGGATTGTGGTCACATTTTCTCGACGCCGCGCAGTCCGCCCGACTACTGGTGTTCGATCCCAGCGCGCAGATTGACGGGGACCTATGGCGATCCCAATTCGAGCAATACCTGGCGCTGAACGCACCCCTGTGGGATGTTCCATCGGTCGAATTGGTCAGCGTCGGCAACTCGCGCGCGATCGTCGCGAACGACAAAGTCGCGAAGCAGATGCACATAAAACACCGGGTATTCGGACCCAACGACGGGTACTACGGCAGCAACGCGGTAGTCGCGGCGGAATATCAGGCCGTCTGGTATGCGACGCATGTGCTCAGCGTCGCCGACTTCAACCAGACCGCGCACCCCGAACAGATGCGCATAATGCGCGCCGCCGCCCGCGCCGGCCTGCAGGTGGATCAGCTGGACGTCAATGCGGCCTGACCGCCGGCCGCGCAGGAAATGTTTCCGCTTAACCGTCCGTACCTTTCAGCCGATTCGATTTCCGGCTCAGCCGCTAACCGCCACTATCCGATTCCTGCCATCGCGCTTGGCCTGGTATAGCGCGCCGTCAGCACGTTCAATGAGATCCGCCGGTTTCGCGTCTCTTTCGGGTTTCGAGGTGGCGACGCCCGAACTGATCGTCACGAAACTGCAATCGGCAAGATCGGATCCCTCGTGGGGAATCTCGAGCGCCTGTACATCTTCGCGTAGCGCTTCGGCGACGTCGCGCGCACTGTCAAAATCGGTATTCGGCAAAATCACGGCAAGCTCCTCTCCGCCGTAGCGGGCGGCGAGATCAGCTGGACGCTTTAGCGCCTTTTCGATCGAGCGGCTAATTCTTTGCAGGCAGTCGTCGCCTTCCAAATGGCCGTAGGTGTCGTTAAAGGCCTTGAAATAGTCGATATCCATGAGGATAAGAGAAAGAGGATAAGAATCTCGCTGTGCGCGGCGGAATTCATTCTCCATCGCGTCATCGAAATGACGTCGGTTGGACAAGCCCGTCAGCCCGTCCCTGAGCGACATCTCGCGCAGTTTCTGCTCGACTTTCTTGCGCTCCTCGATTTCGTCTTCCAACTCGAAATTGAGCCGGATTGCATCAAGCATCGAGCGGGTTACCGGCAGCATTGCGCGTATCACAGTGCCCATGTAAGCGAATAGTGCCACGAAGATTCTTTGGTCGTGAAAGGAAATGTGAAGACCGTCTATCCTGTCGTCAGGCATGCCGATTTTTCGACGGCGCGGCTCGTCCAGTTCCTCTATACGCTGCGACGCTTGCCCGGTTTCCCCCTGTCGATCGACGGCATGTTGGGTTTCGGATTCGTATTGTTGAACGAAACGCCGCCAACCGGTTTCGCGATGGGCCTCACGGGACAATTCTGGAAGCTGGACGGTGGGCTGATACGGGTCGAGCCTGCCGAATTCGTCGAATTTCAACGGGACGGATTCAGCCAGGTCGTTTGGGTGTTCGAGCTGGAATCGACCGCCGCGAACCGGGTTCGAATTACGACCCGGACGTCAGTGAGATCCTGCGGAGAAGCGGCGCGGCGAAAAATGCGAAACTATTGGTATGCGATCTATCCCTTCAGTCGCTATATCCGCAGAGCGGTATTGCGAAGTATTGAGGAGTCGCTCAATTAGTCGGTCTGTAGCAAAGCGTTGTCCGGCTTGGCGCATTCGCATAACCACAGCCCCGGTGCAATAAGCCGCCGATTCATACGGTCTCCTGTTTAGGAGACGCTTATGCAGACTTTTCGCATTTTTTCTCATCGGGCGGTGCGACCGCTGATTTACCTCTGCGTCGTACTGTTCGCGGCCTACACACTCTCGCCCTTGTTGCAGGCGGGCGATCGCTATAACGGTTTTGAGGTCGCCGACGCGTTGATTCCGCCCGGTAAGATTGAATCCGGCGGCCCGCCGCGGGACGGGATCCCGGCTTTGACGCGGCCCGAGATGCTGTCGATTGAGAAGGCACAGTATTTGCGAGCCGGCGATCGCGTCCTGGGGCTTACCCATAACGGTGAGTCTCGCGCTTATCCGATCCGGTTGTTGAACTGGCACGAAGTCGTGAACGACACGGTCGGGGGAAAACCCGTCGTCATCACCTACTGCCCACTGTGTGGAACCGGCATGGTGTTTGACGCGGCGGCCGGCGGTGTCGCCCTCGAATTCGGCGTCTCGGGCCTGCTCTATAACAGCGATATGCTGCTCTACGATCGGCAAACGGAATCCTTGTGGTCGCAGATCATGGCGCGAGCCGTATCAGGTCGGTTGAAAGGTAGCGTGCTCGCGGTGCTTCCAGCAGTCTTTACGACCTGGGAAAATTGGGCGGAGGAGCATCCGGGAGGAACCGTACTCGACATCAACACGGGCTATCGACGGGATTATTCGCGCGACCCCTATGCCGGCTACGATCAATCGAGGACGCTGTATTTTGATGTGTCCAATAGAGACGGCCGCTACCACGCAAAAGACCTGGTCTTCGGGCTGGTATTGGACGGTCAGGCGAAGGTTTGGCCGCTCCGGGAGTTGGACGAGGTCGACAGTTGGCCGTTGACGGACTCGTTAAACGGGAGGGAACTGACGATCGATTACTACAAAGCGGGTCGGTCGGTGCGTATTGTCGGGGAGGCCGGCAAATTGCTCCCCGCGATTCCCGGCTACTGGTTTGCCTGGGTCGCTTTTTATCCCGATACCCTGGTGTTCAGCGCACCGCGCTAATCCGACGTTCGACGACCGCCGCTGCGCTCGAACGTTTTCGGTGCCTGAGGCGTCGTCCCGACTGCCGTCGAAAGGTGCCCGATCGCCACGACCGGCGGCGCCTTTCGCGTTACACTGACTGCCCGATTCCGCCCGTCTAAAGCGCCGCGTCACCGAAATGTCGTAAACGAGTTAGCTAACGCCGATCGGTGATCGCTCAGCGGGCGCCGGTGATGGCATGCGGCGAAAACAAACCGGTGCGCAATGTCGGTCCAGTTTATTCCAACTCACAGGAGTAATGTCGTGAAATTCACGTCTACCTTGGTAACCGGGGGGCGGTTGTTCGTGCTCTCGGCGATGTTAACCCTTATACCTCCGGCGTATGCCGCCAACGGGGCGCTGCTCGAATTGTTTAAGATCCTGCGTGACAAGGGCAGTTTGAGTCAGAACGAGTACGACATCCTCATGAACGCGGCGAAGGCCGAAGAAGAGAAGACGGAGTTCGCCAATCTCCAGGCCCGGCAGAAGTCCGAGGAGAAACTGGCCACGGTCGATGAGAAAACCGGCAAGATAAAGTGGACGGAAAAGATCAAGCTCAAAGGCGACGTGCGGACCCGCTATCAATACGACGACCGCGATGGATCCCTCGAGCGTAACCGGGGCCGCTTGCGCTACCGCCTGGGCATTATCGCCAAGCCCGCCGATGGTTGGGAAGTCGGCGCCGGACTCGTGAGCGGCGGCAGCGATCCGCGCTCGACGAATCAGACTTTTGACAACACTTTTTCGACGAAAGGTATCAACCTCGATTACGCCTACATGCAGTATAGGTTCGCGAACGGATTCAAGGCGATCGCGGGTAAGTTTCGGCGCAAGAAATACTTATGGGCGCCGACCGACGTGATGTGGGATGGCGATATCAACCCCGAGGGTTTTTCCGTGAACTACGAGACGATGAACGCCTGGGGCGGCTTGTTCGCGAATACGGGGGTTTGGATTCTCGAACAGGAATCCAGTTCGGCGCGTGATCCGTATATGACCTATGGGCAGTTGGGGCAATCTTGGAATTCCGGCGACTGGTTCGGCACGCTAGCCGGAACCATCTACAGTTTTTCCAATATCGATTTCATTTCCGATATCACGCGAACGGTTGGCACGAACACCGGATCGAATCTCGGTTCGTTCAATCTGGCGCTGGAATTCGGTACGAAGATCGGAGGTGGTCGCGCGAAACTTCTCGGCGAATACATCGATAATTACGAGACGGACTCCGGCGAAGATCTCGCCTGGGCGGCCGGCGCGAAATACGATTACGATAAATGGGGTTTGAAATACGTTTACGCCGACATTGAAACGGACTCGGTGCCGGATTTTCTGCCGGATTCCGATCGATTCGGCGGCTGGACCGGTATTCGTGGACACGAAATCGCACTGTCTTATGCGTTGATGAAAAATGTCAAACTGGGGCTCGATTTCTACTCGGTCGAAACGATCAGCGGCGACGTCGACGAGGAACTCCTGCAGGCCGACTTGAACGTGAAGTTTTAATCGCACTGGGCGGCACGTCTCCCGATGATTAGTGCCCCCCGGGAGTAGCGGCTAGCCGCCCTTCAATAATTCTCCGGCGATGATCATTTGTCGCACCTGATTCGTGCCGGCGCCTATCTCCATGACCTTGCCGCTGCGATACAGGCGATTAACTTCGCTCTCGCGCATGAAGCCCATGCCGCCATGGAGTTGCACCGCGTTGTCCAGTACGCGCATGCTGGCGCGTCCGGCGTGGAGGACAGCTGCGGCGCTGCGCTTATGGATCTCTCCGCGCCCGCCTTCACCGGCGGGCACGAGGAGAATTTCGCGGCCGACCTGATAGGTCAAGGCACGCATTGTTTCGATATCGGTATACATATCGGCGAGGATCGCCTGCACCATCTGAAAGTTGCCGATGGTTTTTCCGAACTGTTGGCGCGTGTTGGCCTGTTCGACCGAGAGGTCGAGAGCGCGTTGGGTCATGCCGAGGCAATAGAAAGCACCGATCGTGCGTTCTATGTCGAGTCCGCTCATCATGATACCGGCGCCGCCATTTTCTTCGCCGACGAGATTGCCGGCCGGCACGCGGCAGTTATCGAATAGCAGTTCCCCGGTGGGGCTACCCCGCCAACCCATTTTGTCGAGTTTTTGCGCGACGGAGAAACCCTCGAAGGTATTCTCGACGATGAAGGCCGAGATTCCCTTATTGCCGCGCTCGGGAGCAGTCTTGGCGTACACGAGCAATACGTCCGCTACCGGGCCGTTGGTGATGAATAGTTTGCGACCGTTCAATACGTAGTCATCGCCGTCGCGGCGCGCGGTGGTCGCCATACTGCCGAGCGCATCGGATCCGGCGCCGGGCTCTGTCATGCCGAGCGCGCCGATCGCTTCGCCGCTGCAAAAGCGCGGGAAATATTGTTCCTTCTGCGACTCGTTGGCATTGCGTGTGAGATTGTGGATGCAGAGATTGTCGCTGGCGAGGAAAGATGCCGATACGGCGTGATTCCAATACGCCAGGGCTTCGCAAATGAAGCACTGTGCGAGCACGTCGAGCCCGGGGCCGCCGAATTCCGGCGCGATGGTCGTTCCGAGGAGGCCGTGTGAATGCATCGCGCGGAACTCTCTCTCCGGAAACCACTCGTCATCGTCCATCCGCCCGCAGAGCTCGTAGAGTTCTTCGCGCGCATACCGGAACGCCATGTCGTAAATCGCTTGGTATTCGGGATCGAACCCGTAGTGCGGCAGGTCTGGAATCGTCGGTGTCATCGTCATTAGCCTTTTGGGGTTGCTCCCCCGAGCGGCGCGCTCGGCGGGCACATTCGAAACTGCGTGGTCGGCGCCGTTGCGAATTATACCCACGAAAGTGTCGATATCGGCGGCGGCCGCCGCGAAATCAAGGTCCCTGGCGGGCGTTCGAATCCACACCGTAGCGCGTACCAAAAAGGCGGTGTCGCGGCGGGCGCAGTGCGACGATGGGGACGAAACTACGGTCTGCGAGTTCGCCGATTGCTGGAATTTTCGGGCGAGTACTGGCGGTCTTATCACCGAGGAAGTACAATGCCCGGGCGAGCGGGATCAAGAGGTAATTCACCGCTCGCGGGGCCGGATCCGATTGGACCGGCTGGCTTCCGGGGGGAAGGCGAAAAATTGATCCAGATCAAATACTCGCGATTGCGAGGATCGCAAACTCCTTGGTACGAGAGTTTCTTACGAATAATAACTAGAACCCACCTGAACCACTCTTTATACCTCCGATAGGCGCAGAAATGCGCAAAAAGCGGCGGCGATCGAAGCTCGACACGATCGGCCTACGTGTATTGTTAAGGAGCTGGTTTGATGACGATATTGTCACCCCATGTGACGAAATCGATCCCTGTGGAAGTCGGGATGCAGAGTGCGTCGCTCGACATCTGGGATCGCAAGTACCGCCTTAAGGACCAGGTCGGGAAACCAGTAGACGAATCCATCTCCGGTACCCTCGAACGGGTGGCCCGCGCTTTGGCGGAGGTCGAAGAGACCGCCGAGCTCAGGGCTTACTGGTTTGACCAGTTTTGCTGGGCGCTGCACAACGGGGCGATCCCTGCTGGACGGATCCTGTCGAATGCCGGCGCCCGTGAGTACAAACCCGCGACTTCCACGATTAACTGCACGGTATCGTGCACCATCCGCGATTCGATGGCCGATATCCTCGCGAAGCTCCACGAAGGCGGTATGACCTTGAAGAGCGGGAGCGGCATCGGCTACGAGTTTTCGACATTACGGCCCCGCGGGGCTTATGTGTCGGGTGCCGACGCCTTCACCTCGGGGCCGCTGTCGTTCATGGATATCTACGACAAGATGTGTTTCACCATCAGCTCGGCTGGCGGTCGCCGCGGCGCGCAAATGGCAACCTTCGATATCGGTCACCCGGATGTTTTCGATTTCATCGCGGCAAAGCGGGAACCGGGGCGGCTGCAGCATTTTAATCTCTCGTTGATGGTGACGGACGAATTCATGCAAGCCGTCGACAAGGATGCCGACTGGCCACTCGCGTTTCCGGTGACGGTGGGCGAATTGCGCGACCTCGGGTTGAGCCTGGAGGATCCGTGCATCCTGTGGCGGGCGTGGCCGATCACCGAGGGTTATGTTACCGACGAGCGCGGGCGCGTTGCCTGCCGGATCAGCAAGACTGTTCGGGCGCGCGAACTTTGGGAGGCGATTATGACGTCGACCTACGAGTTTGCAGAGCCCGGATTCATTCTGATCGACCGCGTCAACGAACTCAACAATAATTGGTTTTGCGAAAACGTCCGCGCAACTAACCCGTGCGGCTAACAACCGTTGCCGCCCTATGGTTCGTGTCTGCTCGGGTCGATTAGTCTGACACGCTTCATTACCGATCCGTTCACCGAGGCCGCGCGGTTCGATTGGGATCGTTTTCGCGAGGTCGTACAGATCTTTACCCGGATGCTGGACAACGTCGTCGAGATCAACGGTCTCGTTTTGCCCGGGCAGAAGAATGAAATCCTGCACAAACGGCGCCACGGGATGGGTTTTCTCGGTTTGGGATCCGCTTTGGCCCTGCTCGGTATGCGTTATGGTGAAGCGGATTCGGTCGAATTCACCTCCGATATCAGCCGCGAACTCGCGTTGAGTGGGTGGCGCGCGGCGCTTCAACTGGCGCGCGAGAAAGGGCCCGCACCCATCATGGGCGAGGACCACGAGGTTACCGAAGAGATGCTGGAGCGCCGCCCGGAGATGAAGATGGACGGCTACGGCGTCGGTGACAAGGTTAAGGGCGCGGTGCTGCATGCAAAATACAGCCGCTATATGCAGCGCATTGCGGCGGTCGAGCCGGAACTCGTCGAACAGCTTGCCGAAGTTGGCGCTCGCTTCACGCACCACAGTTCGATCGCCCCGACCGGGACCATTTCACTGTCGCTGGCCAACAACGCGAGCAACGGCATCGAACCGAGTTTCGCGCATCATTATGTTCGCAACGTCGTGCGCGAAGGAAAGAAAAGCAAGGAAAAAATCGATGTTTTTTCCTACGAGATGCTCTGTTATCGCGAACATTTGGCGGGTGCTGCCGGCGATCTCGAAGAGACACTCGCACAATTACCCGACTGTTTCGTTACGACATCCGAATTACCACCGCAGGCGCATATCGACATCCAAGCCGCAGCGCAGCAATGGGTCGATTCCTCGATTTCGAAAACCATCAATGTGCCGGCTGATTATCCTTACGAGGAATTCAAGGACATTTACTCGAGAGCACATGAAAGTGGACTCAAAGGATGTACGACATTTCGCTTTAACCCCGCGCGATTTCAGGGCGTTCTCGTCAAGGAACAAGACCTGGAGAACACGGTCTACAAGTTTATCCTGGAGGACGGTGGGGTTGTCGAGGCGAAAGGAAACGATGAAATTGAATACGATGGCGAAATTCATACGGCTGCAAACCTTTATGACGCGCTGAACGAAGGCTATTACGGAAAATACTGACCGAGAGGTGAGGCATATGCTCATCAAGATTAATAAAAAGATCGTGGAGTTTGACATCAAGGATGAACCGAAAACCGAACTCGAGCCGCCGCCCGAAACGGCGGCAGAGGACGAAAATATCGTGCAGATGCACGAGAAGCTCGAACGCCCCGAAGCGCTTGTTGGCGAGACCTACAAAATAAAGACGCCACAATCGGATCATGCGCTCTATGTCACCATTAACGACATTGTGCTGAACATGGGGACCGAGCATGAGCATCGCCGTCCTTTCGAGATTTTCATCAATTCCAAAAATATGGACCACTTCCAGTGGATCGTGGCGCTCACGCGCATCATATCGGCGGTTTTCCGTAAGGGCGGCGATGTTACTTTCCTCGTCGAGGAATTACATAGCGTGTTCGACCCGCGCGGGGGGTATTTCAAGAATGGCGGCCGATTTGTGCCTTCGTTGGTGGCGGAGATCGGTGATGTAGTGGAAGAGCATTTGATTCGGATCGGGATCCTGAAGCCGCGCGAACTCGATCAAGGGCAAAAGGATTTTCTCGCCGCGAAGCGTGCCGAGTACGACAAAATACGAGAAGCTCGTGTCGAGACCGATGAACAGCAGTTTCCGGAATCTGCTACCTTGTGCGAAAAATGTCTCACCAAAGCCGCCATCTATATGGATGGGTGCTTGACTTGCCTGAATTGCGGCGAATCGAAGTGTAATTGAGCATCGGCAGGGCCGGATTCTTTCCGACCTGCGGTGCAAGGGTAGAACCACCTCGACTTACCCTCGAGCATCGGCTCAGTGCAGTTCGGGAGATTTGAAATGGTCGCGCCGATCGATCGATCTCACGTGGATGTCGAGCGTTGTGCCATCGCGATAAAGGGTCAGCGGAATGTTGCTCCCGGCGTCGCCGACCGCCCAGATCCGGCGAAAAAAAGTGGCTAGTTCGGCGATCTGTTCGCCTGCCACGCCGATGACGACGTCGCCGGCTCGCACGTCCGCCTGTTCCGCCGGACCACCTTCCAGGACCCCGGCGACCATGAGGTTTTCGGGCGTATCGGTCACGAACAGCCCAAGCCATGGCCGGGGTGGTTTGAGTGTTGCGCCGTAGTCGAGCATTTCCTGCATGATGGGCTTGAGGATATTGATCGGCACGATCATGTTGCCGGCTGCGACGCCCGGCACGACGTTTTCCACGTATAGGGATCCGATCCCCGCGACGGTGCCGTCGCCCGCGATGAGGGCAGCGCCACCCCAGTTCGGATGAGGCGGGGCGGTGAAGATCGCTTCGTCTAGAACGTATTCCCAATAACCGGCGAATTCCCGTTTCGCCACGACGTTTGCGTCGAGTGACTGGGCGCGGCCGCCGAACCCGGCGAGGACGACGCTATCTCCCGGGATCAGCATGTCCGAGTCGCCGAGTTCGAGTACCGGCAAGTTCAGCCGCCCGAGCGTCTGCACGAGTCCGAATCCCGATTCGTAATCGTAACCGACGACGTGGCCGGTAACAGCCTGGCCGTCGTCGCCGATCAACCAGATCTCTTCCGCTTCGGCGATGAGATAACCGATGGTGACGACGAGCCCCGCGTCACTGATCAGGACGCCGTGGCCTGAGCGTTCGGTCCCTAGGATAGACGCGGTGAATGCACCTTCCGGAATACGCGAGCGCAACGATACGATCGACGACAGTGCAGCATTGAGATCGTAACGGACGGTGCTCGGGTCGGCCTGCAGCTCCGGAGTGATCACCGTTTGGGATTCGATTTTTTCCGTCACCGTCGTTTACCGCCTCGTAAAGTCGCGAATGATTTCGTTGATATCCGGTAGTGTGATCACACCATGCCAGCGAGCGACCATTCGGCCGTCGGGGTGGAAGGCGAATGTGAGAGGGACAATATCGACGCGGTCCCCGACGAACGCGGAGGCCGCCTCTCCGTCGGCCAGCAATAGCGGAAAGTCAATATCGTTTTCGGCGGCAAAAGTGCTCAATTCCTCGTGATTAGGATAACCGAAGCCGGGGTAGTCCACGGCGATCCCGAGCACCATGGCGCCGCCTTCGTCACGGCGATGAAACGCGCGCAGTGTCGGCAATTCGGTGAGGCAATGCGAACATCCCGGACTCCAAACGTTGACCATGACCCATTGGCCTCGGCCGACGTATTCGGCGAGCGTATGGGATTCGCCGTTCAAACCGACCAGGGTCTGGGTTTGGTCGTCCGAAGCCGCCGCCCCGGAGCACCAAATCGTCAATAACAGGAATAAAACAGGCCGCATAGTTAGAGACTGTAATACATGAACACAGTTTGAAGAAAGAGTATCTTTTCATTCATGTGACGGAAGACTTGGGAGCGACCGTTAAATGGTCCAGCCGTCGAGCGCTACGGGGGCCTTGCTGTTCGCGTAGTTTTGTTTTCTGGCCGAGGTCCCCACGCCCGCCGATCGCAGCGGTTATCCGGGCGCCGATACTGGCGTACCGCCTATTGATGCCTGCGTAGGCCCTGTGGTTGGCGCTCGCGATCCTGACCTGGTTGCGCATGTGCTGGGACGTTTTGCCGCCGACGGACTTTGGCGCGCCGGGTGCAAACCAAAAGAGGCGAGTGTCCCAGAATGAATCAGAGGTTCCCTAGGACTGTAATCCTACGCGCAGGTCACGCCGAGTGCTGAGAAATGCGCACCAGCCGGCCATCGAATGCGGCGTAATCGACCAGCGCTTTGGCGAAGTCGAGCGGTGCCGAATAGCACCAACCGACGCTCTCTACGGTGGTGTCGCCGTCGACGAAATCGTAGTAAGTGGTGTCGCCTTTGAGCGGGCAGTGTGACGTCTTGTTCGATGCGCGCAGGAACTCCAGGCCCGCGTCGGCAAGCGGAAAATAGATCACCGGATCGTAGATGTGGTAGCCAACCTCTGAAAGTTTCAATACTTTATCTGAATCAGCGATGACCCGATCGCCGATCATCGCGAAGTAGCGCGCCGTCGGATAAGAAAATTCCATGAAATGGCGCGGCTCGTCGGGTCTGTGGATAGCTTTTTCTATCAGCGTGATCTGTTCCATGTTGTCACCTCGATCGGTTAGGCGGCGTGGACGCTAGCGATGAGTTCGTCCCAACGGTTGAAGCCGACTTCGCCCGTCATCGCCATATAGAGCGAGATACGGTCGAGGGTCCCGTCGTAACGTTCCCGCAGTTGTGTTCCGAGTTCGGCCGGCGGACAGATCACGGCTACTTCCTCGAGCAATGCTTCGGGAACGGCTCGTGCCATTTCCGCGAACTTGCCTTCGCGCATCAAGCCGTTCAGCTGCTTTCCTAGTTCGTGGAATCCATGGTGCTTCAACAACGCATTGTAGCTCGGCGTCGAACCGTAGAAGGAAATCTGCCGACGCACGCTCTGTTCCATCGCGGTGGTTTCGGCTTCGGTTTCCCCGGTGATGACGAAGACGGGGGAATACAACTCCAGGTCGTCGACCGACATGCCGCGGGTTTTCGCGCCCTCGTCGAGCGCGGGTTTTACGATCTCATTGAGATAACTGATCGAATGCATCGGGTGCACGTGAAATCCGTCTGCTACCTCGCCGGCGGCGCGACACATCCGTGGATTCAAACCGGCAAGATAGATCGGAATGTTCGGATCGTCGATCGGGCCCGGATTGAACATGGGGTTGATCAATTTGAACCGATAGAACGGTCCTTCGTAATCCGGAAGCGAATCGTTTTGGAAAGTGTCCCAGATCGCCCGCATGCAACGAATGTAATCGGTAACGCGCGCCGCCGGGTGGTCGAAATCCGCGGAGAAACGGCGTTCGATGTGCTGGCGGACCTGGGTGCCCAGTCCTAGGCGCAGGCGGCCGTTCGAATACCGCTGCAAATCCCAGCCGGCCTGGGCCATCGAAAACGGCGTGCGGGCAAAAGCGACGGCGATGTTGGTACCGATCTCTACTCGTTTCGTGGCTGCGGCCGCGAAAGCCAGCGGAAAGAACGCGTCGTTGGCTGCCTCGAAGGTCCAGGCGCAGTCGAAACCGGCTGCTTCGATCTCCCGAGCTCTTTTCGTGGCGGCGTCCGGCGCGATCGCCGGCATGAGGGTATCGATTTTCACTGTTGATTTACCTCTGGAGATAGCTCCGCTGAAGTTTTTTGAACCGTTCGGCCTATTCACGCACCAGGTTCACGGGACGGTGCGTTCCATGGGTCCCATTTATCGGCATATGTTACCCGGCCGAGCGTACTTGGTACCAATCCGTGCCTTGGCCTTCTCGCCCAAGGGCGGCTATTATTCGCCGGTGGCGCGCCGTAAGCCGCCGCAGACGGTTTGTCAAACGACACCATGGATCAGATCCCACAACTCGACTGGCTTTTCGCGGTTCCTCTGTTCCAGCAGAAACTGCCAGGTTTCGCCGAACATCAGGGCGCGCTGCTCGATGTTTTGCAAGACCTGAAACGGCAGGACGCCGGGGTCCGGCGCAGTAACGTCGGTGGCTGGCATTCGGCCGATCTACAAACGTATGGGAGCTTGGGCGAAATTGGATGGCTGATGAAGCAAATACGCGGTTTCGCCGCTGCGTGTATCAGTCAGTTGAGCGCGTCGGGCGCAACGTTCGAAATCGTATTCGACGAAGTTTGGGCGATCATCAATCAGGAAGGTGATTGGAACACGCCGCACACTCATATGCCCTCGCAATGGTCGGGCGTTTGCCACTTGCAAGTGAATGACGACCCCACCGTCGAGCACAGCGGTAATCTGCTTTTCATCGATCCGGTGCCGTTGGGACCGCAGTTTCGCCGCCCGATCAACACTTTCGTCAAACCCAAAACCGGCGGCATATTTCTATTCCCGTCTTATATCACCCATATGGTGGAGCCTCACCACGGCGAAGCCGATCGCGTCGTAGTGGCGTTCAACCTGCAGCTGCGGTCGTTGGTTTGATCAAGGAACCTCAGGCTCTTCGGAGGTTCCTTAAGAGTTTGTCGCTAATGCTTCGCGCAGCAGGTCGAGCCCGGCTTCGACGAACGTCCACATATTCGCCTCCCGGTCGGCGCTGCCCGTCTCGAGACGCTTCGTGAGTTTGACCGGGCCGTCTAAGGCGAGTACGCAGATCCCGGGCGGGTGGCCGTATCGGGTACCCGCGGGGCCGGTTGCCCCGAGTTCGGCAAGTCCCCAGGTGGCGTCGAGACTCTGGCGCATCGCCGCCGCGCAACAGGAGACGTAATCCTCGCTCAGCGGCGTCATGCCTTTCAATCGGTCATCCGGTATATTGAGCAGCGTTCGGCGGGCTTCGATGGTATAGACGACCGTGCCGCCGAGAAAATAGGCGGACGCGCCGGGAACGGCGAGCAGTGAAGCCGAGATCAACCCTCCGGTCGAGGACTCGGCGACCGCGATTGTTTCGCGTCTTTCCACGAGCGTAGCTGCGAGGTCGGCGGCAATGGTGCTGATCGTTGTCATTGCAGCTTGGGATCCTAAGTGAATTTTGAATACGAATTCAAGCGGCGAACCGAACGATTTGGGGGCGCCGGTTCGGTCGAAAGCACCTCGGCGGATTGCTGAGGCGGGCCGATCCGGTGGGTCCGACTTTCAAGGCGCATGTTTGCAATCGCTACGGCGATTACCGCGAACTGACGGTCGCGGCGAAGTCTTGGTCCGAAACCGGGCGTTCGCCGTGGGATTCCCGGATCTGCTCACGATACAGGGAAAGTACCAGCGTAAACCGGCGCTGCCATTCGTTCCCGGCAACGAATTCAGCGGTGAGGTGGTGGCCGTCGGCCCGGGCGTAGACCGGTTCGGTGAGGGCGAGGCGGTCATAGGCACGGCGACGCTCGGAGCCTACGCGGAGCTTGTGGTCGCGCCCGCCGAAAATTGCTTCCCGTTGCCACAACCGTTCGATTTTGTTCTCGGTGCCTCATTTCAGGTCGCCTACAAAACTGCCTATGTCGCCCTGGTCGAGCGGGGCAATCTCAAGGCGGGCGATACCCTGCTCGTACACGGGGCCGCCGGGGGGGTAGGCCTCGCCGCGGTCGAAATGGGCAAGGTGCTCGGCGCACGTGTGATCGCGGCGGCTTCTACCGAAGCGAAACTCGAAGTCGCGGCGGTACAAGGCGCGGACCACGGTATCAATTATGCCGACGGTAGGTTTCGGGATGCGGTGAAGGAACTGACCGAAGGTCGCGGGGCGGATGTCATTTTCGACCCGGTGGGAGGCGACGTTTTCGATGAATCGCTGCACTGCATCGCGCCTTTCGGCCGGATCTTGGTGATTGGCTTTGCCGGGGGGCGGATTTCGGCAGCGCCCGTAAATTATGCTTTGCTTAAGCAGATCGCGATCGTAGGGGTGCGCGCCGGTGAATTCGGCCGTCTCGACCCCGAGGGCGGGAGACGGGCGAACCAAGCCGTGTTGGAGTTGGCCAATTCCGAACGGCTGCATCCGGTCGTGCACGCGCGGTTCGGCTTCGATGAAGTGCGCGGCGCGTTCGAGGCGATGGAGGCGCGCTCGATAGTGGGGCGGATAGTGGTCACCGTCAATCAATAAAGCGTGGGCCGACCCGGTGCGATTGTCTTGGGCGCTCTCGCGCATGCGCCCGAGGGGTTCATGATTAAGTTCAATCTAAACAGAGGGGATGAACATGTCGACAGACTACTCGCAGTTTTCCGAAATCCAGGTCTCGCGCAGCGGCGCGGTCCTGCAGCTGACGTTCAACCGGCCCGAGGCATTGAACGCGGTGAACATGGCAATGCACGGCGAGCTTTCCGAAATCTTCCGTCTGATCGCCAAGGACCGGGACACCCGAGCGGTCCTGCTGACGGGTTCCGGGCGGGCGTTTTGTGCCGGCGGCGACCTCAACGATTTTACCGATATGACCGGCACGCGCTTAGACGATCTGTTCGTGGAGGCGCGCCGCATCGTTGTCGATATTTTGGAGATGCCGCAGCCGTTGGTTGTCGCCATTAACGGCCCGGCCTATGGTTTGGGAGCCACGATCGCGCTGCTCGGCGATGTCGTTTACGCTTCGCAAACAGCGCGCATTGCCGATACCCATGTGGTCGCCGGGGTGGTGGCAGGTGACGGCGGTGCGATCATCTGGCCATGGTTGATCGGGGCGGCGCGGGCCAAGGAATTCCTAATGACCGGCGATCCGGTTTCGGCCGAGGATGCCGAGCGTATGGGCCTGATCAACCATGTGATGGCGGCCGATGAGTTACTGCCCGAAGCCTTGGCTATGGCGCAGCGGTTGGCGGCGGGTCCGCGCCTGGCGATCGAGGGCACCAAGCTTTCCGTCAACCAGCTGCTGCGCGATGCAGCCAACCAGGTGTTGGATGTGAGCCTGGCCACGGAAAAGGCCTGTTTTACCAGCGAGGATCATCGTGAAGCCTTAGCCGCATTTCAGGAATAACGTACGCCACGTTTTCAAGGGCGTTGAGCGAAATCCCGTAAGGATTAGGATCACGTAGCAGCCCGGCTGGGCAGTGCCAGGTCTCGTTTTCTACCCGCCTCCGCCACGCTTGATTGCGATCATCAGGACCGGGCCCGTTACACGGCTGGAAAAGCGAGCGCCATGACCGGACCCGGATACGAGACGACTCCGGTGGACGGCTACGAGGCTAACTGAGCAGCTTTCCCATTCATTCCTCTAGTTGCGCCCTGACCGGGATTGAAGAGTCAACAGCCGGCGGCCGAACAGCGTTATCAGACCGGTCAGCAACAGCGGCAGCCCTGCCGGCAGAGGTACCAAAGCCGGGAGGGGCTCGAATGCACCGTTGAACCCGGTTGCGGCCGCCTCGAACTCGATTTCGACGCCCGGGCCGGAATCGAATGAGATCACCGGATCGATGAATGCGCGTGAGAACAGGTTGAAACCGTCGACGGCTGCGGCGCTCGCGTAGAGTTCCAGAGAGTAGGTGGTCCAGGTCTGCAGGGTTAGGGTGGCATCCCACAGACCGATGGAGGGATCCGGCGATGGCCCCAGCGTGAACAGCGTGGTGAAATCGGTGAAAGGGCCGCCCGAGAATCCTTTCCACAGTGTTGCACTGACTTTGCCAAAGACACCTTTGTAATAATCGCCGACCAGCGTTACATCGACCGGCACATAGGAGTAGTCAGCTGTCGTCAGCTGGAATTCGACGATAGCGCGCGCGATGGACTGCGTGGTGTACGCCCCCGGTACGAGAACGGCGTAGGCATGAGCGGCGAGGCCGCTGCCGTCGTATTCGAGGGCCGACACGCCCTGGCTCGATGCGAAACCGTTCGACGGGTCGGGGTGAGAGGCTGTCCACGGGGCCGGCCCGTTATTGTACGGGACGTTCGTGTACAAGGTGGAATAGTCGAGAGCTTTCGCCTCGACGGTG
>PVBE011484827.1_pt1 | contig 19292 bp, 16 predicted proteins | sample 1631181 | NCBI WGS metagenome assembly PVBE01 (sample SAMN08397723, study PRJNA350692) | Marine metagenome, whole genome shotgun sequencing project. | isolation source: water | place: Pacific Ocean | collected 2012-04 | reverse complement strand
TCCCGAGTTGATGTGCGCGGCGATGAATATTATTGGCTTGGCTTGAAACGCGGCCAAAGCACCCCGGATGATGGCACGGACCTCCATGCTGTTTACAATGGCAGCATCTCCGTGTGTCCTTTACATTTGGATTTGTCCCATGGGGCTAGTCGCGAGACTTTGTCGGTTGTTTTTTCGCAGTTCCGTGGGCAGTAAACCGCAAGCTATGTGACGTGTCGTCCCATGCCAGTGAATTGAAGGGCTCAAGTGTCGGAACAGGCCCAAAAAATTAATCTCATTATGTCATTGCGACGGCAAGGGATTACGGATAACCGCGTTCTGTCGGCTATCGAACGCGTTGACCGCGAACTATTTGTGCCTAAGTCCTTTGCTAACCACGCATACGATGATAACGCGTTACCGATCGAATGTGGCCAGACGATTAGTCAGCCATATGTCGTCGCCGCAATGACACAGGCCTTGGAGATCGATGACCGGTGCAAGGTACTTGAGGTGGGTACCGGTTCGGGATACCAAGCTGCCGTCTTGGCCCATCTTTGCCGGCGGGTCTACACGATGGAGCGATACCGCACGTTGCTGCGCCAGGCCGAAGGACGGTTTGAAAAATTTGGATTGACGAATATCACAGCCATGGTGGGAGACGGGCTTAACGGATGGCCCGAACAGGCGCCATTTGACAGGATTATCGTCACGGCCGCCGCTGAAGACATTCCCAACACACTATTGGAGCAGCTGAAAATTCAAGGGAAAATGGTCCTTCCCGTTACCTCAAGCCCCGATGTTCAGGAATTGGTAACTATAATTCGGCATGAAGAAGGGGTTGAAAAGAAAGGGCTACTGCCCGTTCGTTTTGTGCCGCTTGTGAGCGGCGTTGCTAAAGAGCTTTAATCGAGTTTTAGTGTGGGGCATGATTATATTTGGTGTTCGGCAAAGCCGATCGGCCTTGGCAATTATTATCGTCTTGGCCGTGAGTTTTTTAACTGCTTGTGCACGCAAAGACGGCGGTGCGCCGATCATATGGGGCAGCAGCTATGCTGCGCCGTCTCAGACAAAAGTGCGGTCGGTTAAACAAGCAAGAACGCAAGTCATCCACGTTCAGCGGGACGACACACTTAGCGCTCTAGCGCAGCGTTATGGTGTGCCCACAGGGGAACTGATCAAGGGAAATGGCCTCTTACCCCCATATAAGATTATTGCGGGCCAATCGCTTGTCGTTCCGGAGGCGCGTGCTCATAAGGTCGTGCGCGGCGACACCATCTACAGTTTATCCCGAGGCTACAATTTAACCGCCGCGGACATCATCTTGCGGAACCGATTGACCCCCCCCTATACGATTAAGGTCGGTCAACAATTGTTGTTACCGGCGTCAGCGGGTGCGTGGCCGGCGGAGCAAATCGAAGAGAGGCCAGTCGGTGGCGGAACCCGAGTTGCACAGGCAGAGTCGCAATTAAAACAGGCCGTTCCTGCAAAAAAACAAGCCTCTTTGTTGTTTGGAGGTATCGCTGTGCCCACGACAAAACCGCGTGCTGCCAAGCTAAGCACGACGACAGAAACTCTCTACACCGCAAGCATTCCCACGCTCGCCGCTCATGACGATGGTTTTCTTTGGCCTGTTTCAGGCCGCGTTATTTCTAATTTTGGTGTGAAACAAAATGGCTTGCACAACGACGGCATTAACATAGCCGTGTCTAAAGATGCGCCGGTGCGCGCCGCTCAAAGCGGAATCGTGAGCTATGCCGGGAACGAATTAAAGGGCTATGGCAATCTTCTATTGATTAAGCATGCCGACGGCTACGTAACAGCCTATGCGCATAATAATCGTCTTCTGGTTCGCCGCGGCGATCAAGTAAATCAGGGCGAGATCATCGCTGAGGCGGGTGCGACCGGGTCGGTCTCATCACCGCAAGTCCACTTTGAAATTCGCAAGGGGCGAAATGCCATCAATCCCAACAAGCATTTGTCCGGCGCTTGACGACTTATGTATTCAGGCTTTGGCCAAGCCGACCAGCTAGATCCTGTATATATTGCCACGCGACTCGGCCCGAGCGGGCGCCTCGTGTTGCGGACCATTCGATCGCTTCTTGCTCTGCGGCTTTGTGATCGATTTTTAATCCGAAATGGTTGATATAGGAGCGGATCATGAGGAGATAGTCGTCTTGGCTGCAATTGTGAAAGCCAAGCCATAGGCCAAAGCGATCCGACAGTGATATCTTCTCGTCGACCGCCTCGGACGGATTGATGGCGGTCGAGCGCTCATTTTCCATCATATCCCTGGGCACTAAGTGCCGCCGATTTGACGTTGCGTAAAACAGAACGTTGTCGGGCCGGCCTTCAATCCCTCCTTCCAATACGGCTTTGAGAGACTTATAGCTGGAATCTTCCGAGGCAAAGGACAGATCATCGCAAAACACGAGGCAGCGCTGCTGTTGATGCCGCAGGAGACTCATAAGCCGGGGAAGCGAGGCGATATCTTCGCGATGTATTTCGATCAGAACGAGAGTTCCTTGTGCCCCATCGCTGAGTTGTGCGTGAACTGCTTTGACCAGGGAACTCTTGCCTGCTCCGCGAGCGCCCCAAAGAAGCGCATTGTTGGCAGGCAAGCCGTCTGCAAATCGCCTCGTATTGTCGAGCAAAATGCCGCGAACGCGATCGATTCCCTTCAATAAGTCAAAGGGAATGCGATTAACTATCTGGACCGGCTCCAATTGATCGGGGTCGGTGTGCCAGACAAACGCAGAAGCTTGGGTCAAGTTGGTAGGCTCAGGCGCTCGGCCCCCGATGCGCTCAAGCGCAGAAATTACCCGCTCAAGTAAAATGTGCAATTGTGACTTGGAGTCCGATGGCAAAGCTGTCCTCACAACCTGATCAAGTCTCGGACGCTAGCACAAATTTAAGCCTAGCCAACTATTGTGGAGGTGAAAAGCACACTGTTTGTAGAGGTTTACTTTGCTTTGCAAAGCGTGGGGGTCGAGGCTATAGTCCGCAAAATTTAATCACTTTAGTTGAGGAGATAATCGATTTTGATATCCACGGCATATGCGCAAACTGGCGGCGGCGGGGGAGATTTTTTGATACAGATTTTCCCCTTCATTTTGATCTTCGCGATCATATATTTCCTCATAATTCGGCCGCAGCAGAAGAGAGTGAAGGATCACAAGCTCATGATCGGAGGTGTGCGTCGGGGCGATACGGTTGTCACCTCGGGCGGCATTGTCGGCAAGGTGACTCGCGTCTTTGACGACAGCGATGAAATCTTGGTCGAAATTGCGGACGGCGTTCGAGTCAAAGTTGTGCGCGGAACCTTGTCCGACGTGCGCAGCAAGTCCGAGCCTGTGCCCGCGGCGGGTGAAAAACCGAAGAAAGACAGCTAGTGCAAGGTTCATTCGGTAGACAAGGGCGCTGCCAAGAGCCGTTATCAAGCGCTAGTAAGAGACAATGAAACCATGCTAAATTTTGAAAGATGGAAAGTTGTCACGATTGCGGTTGTCTTGGCGCTTGGCGTGATTTTTTCTTTTCCTAATCTCTTTTCTGAAGACAGCGTCGAGTCTTGGCCTGCATTTGCTCCCAAAGATCAGATAAACCTCGGCCTTGACTTGCAGGGCGGCGTACACTTGCTTTTGGAAGTGGGTGTTGAGGTCGTTGTCAATGAACGATTGGATAGCCTGGTCGACGAGGTTCGCGTCGCGATGCGGGCAGTCCGTGGTGAGCAAGAGCGAATTGGTTACACAAATCTAGGCCATGTTGGCGACGCCGTCACTGTTCGGATCACGAACCCCGATCAAATGGCAGAAGCCCTGCGGCGCTTGCGTGAGCTGGCCGCCCCATTAGCATCAGCCTTGTTGTCCGGTGGCGCACAAGACCTTGAAGTGAGTGAGGGAGAAGATCAACGGATCGAGGTAAGGCTCGTTCCGCAAGCAATTCAAGAAATTAAGGCGGCCGCTGTTTCGCAATCCATTGAAATTGTCCGTAGACGGATTGACGAACTTGGTACCCGTGAACCGACAATCCAGCGTCAAGGGCTGGAGCGCATCATCGTTCAAGTTCCGGGAGAAAGCGATCCGCAGCGGATCCTCGGATTGCTGCGGACAACGGCTAAGATGAACTTTCACATGGTTGACACGACGGTGACCATATCGGAGGCGATCGCTGGACGCGTGCCGCCGGGGTCACTGCTTCTACCGAGCGAGGACGCAACCGAGCAGTTTGTGCTTGTTTATAGGCAAGCGGCGATTACCGGCGATCGATTGACCAATTCGGGGGTGTCGACTGATCAGCAAACGGGGGAACCTGTCGTAACGTTTCGGTTTGATTCGGCGGGCGCACGGCGCTTTGCCGACCTGAGTCGCGACAATGTGGGGCGGCGTTTTGCAATCGTGCTTGACAATGTTGTGATTAGCGCTCCGGTGATCCGGGAACCAATCCTCGGGGGTTCCGGTCAGATCAGCGGAAACTTTACGTTTGAGACCGCCAACAATTTATCAATCCTTTTGAGGTCAGGCGCGCTTCCGGCGCCAGTGACCCCGTTGGAACAGCGCAGCGTCGGTCCCGATCTTGGTGCGGACTCCATCGCCGCGGGCCAAATGGCAGCGCTGATCGGTTTCGCCGCCGTGATCGTTTTTATGGTTGTCTGCTACAGCCTGTTTGGTTTGTTGGCTAACATTGCTCTGATCTTAAATATAATCTTGATTGCAGGCGCCTTGTCGCTGCTGGGCGCGACGTTAACGCTTCCGGGGGTTGCGGGCGTTGTCTTGACCATCGGCATGGCCGTTGATGCCAACGTGTTAATTTTTGAGCGCATACGGGAAGAAGTGGTCGCCGGCAAAAGCCCCATCAATGCCGTTGAAGCCGGCTATTCCCGAGCCCTCGGAACGATATTGGACGCGAACATTACGACGCTTATCGCTGCAATTATTCTGTTCTGGCTAGGATCGGGTCCGGTGCGCGGCTTCTCCGTGACGTTGGCTATCGGCATCGTCACCTCGGTGTTTACGGCGTTTACGGTGACGCGCCTGTTTGTTGTGACGTGGCTGCGTCGCCAGCATAAGCCCGTCTTGCCCATTTAAGGATCAACACAATGCCGGTGCTGAAACTTGTTCCCGACAAAACCAAGATTGGCTTCATCCAATATCGGGCAACCGCATTTGTGATTTCGTGTCTGCTGGTCGTGGGATCGCTCTTTCTGTTTATTAGCTCTGGCCTAAACTTCGGGATCGACTTCCGAGGCGGAACGCTGATCGAGATCGGCACACCGGACGTGGCAGATCTGGGGCAGATCCGCAGCACTGTCGGCAGTCTGGGCCTGGGTGATGTTAAGGTTCAGGAATTTGGAACGCCGAATGATGTACTGATTGTCATCGAGGCACAGCAAGCTGCGGGCACGCGCCCGAGGGACGCGGAGAATGCCCAACAAGACGTGGCCGATCTCGTCAAGACGGCGCTCAACGAATCCATCGGAGAGGGTGTCTCCTACCGCCGCATTGAAGTTGTCGGGCCCAAGGTCAGTGGTGAATTGGTGATTGATGGTACGATTGCTGTTGTAGCCGCGCTCGCGCTCATGTTGTTCTACATTTGGCTTCGGTTTGAGTGGCAATTCAGCCTTGGGGCCGTCATTGCCCTCGTTCATGACGTCATACTGACCATTGGCATGTTTTCGATTGCGCAGCTTGAATTCAACCTATCGATCATCGCGGCCATTCTGACCATTGTCGGTTACTCCATGAACGATACGGTGGTCGTGTACGATCGCGTCCGGGAGAATCTTCGCAAATATAAAAAGATGGACTTGAGCGAGCTTCTTGATCTTTCTATTAATAACACCCTGTCGCGCACCGTTATGACTTCGATGACGACACTGTTGGCGCTGTTCTCGCTTTACTTCCTAGGCGGCGAGGTGATCCGCGGTTTTACCTTTGCGATGATTTGGGGCGTATTCGTAGGTACCTATTCGTCGATCTTTATCGCTGCACCATTGCTCTTGCTCACCGGAGTTAAACGTGAATGGAGCGGGCTTGGCACGAAGAGCCAAGCGACGACGTAACGTTACGAGCCCGCACAGATTGTGGGATATTCTTAACCAATGGGGACGCACAGTGGTTTTCGTGCTATAAGGCCAAATCTTTTGGATTGAGGGAGGACCTTAGGAATGGCTGCGATACTCTCAAACCTTCTCAATACCGTTGTCGCGGGACTCATCCTGACTGTCTTGTCGCTTGTGATTTATGCCATGAGCCAGGGCTTCGACGGCGTATTCTTTTGGTCGTTTCTGTTTCGCTGGCTGCATGTGTTAAGTGGCGTCATGTGGATCGGCCTCTTGTGGTATTTCAATTTCGTCCAAATTCCCAATATGGGTAAGATTCCGGATGACCAAAAACCAGCGATCAGTAAAGTTATTGCACCGGAAGCCTTGTGGTGGTTCCGCTGGGGTGCCATGGCGACGCTGATCACGGGATTGGTCTTGGCTTGGCTGAACGAATATCTGATCGAGTCGTTGACGATCGGAATATCGGAGGGATTTGCCACGCCTAAACACATCGCCATTGGTCTCGGCATGTGGCTTGCGACCATCATGTTTGTCAATGTCTGGTTCATCATCTGGCCCAATCAAAAGATTGCGCTCGGCATCATTGATGCGCCAGCGGAAGCGAAGGCTGCTGCGGCACGCACGGCAATGCTGTTCTCGCGCACCAACACCATGCTGTCATTTCCCATGTTCTTTGGCATGGTCTCGGCGCAGAATCTGTACTAGTCAAAGCATCTATAGTGATGGGGCCCTGTGTTCTTGAAGAGCGGGCCCTTTTTCTTGTGGCTTGCTGTGGCACATGGTATCGGGCGCTTGTGAAGGTTTGCTATTTTGCGGCGGCCTGTGCAGTTGGTGGTGAATCGGAAAGCCATTTTGCAAGATCGCTGAGGGCACGCTCTGCGATGGCCTTTTTGCGAAGTCGTGCTTTATCTTTGCCTTTAATAGGCCGACCGTCGCTCGCTTGGAGAGTGATTGGTGGAAACAGTCCGTAATTGATGTTCATGGGCTGAAAAGTTGTAGTGTCGGCACCTTCTGTGATGTGGCTGAGTAGCGCACCAAGCGCTGTCGTCTTTGGCGGAAGTGAGCAAGTTGTGCTGTGGCTTTCGGCGGCGGCAAAGCGGCCGGCTAGCAAGCCGATGGCAGCGCTTTCCACATAACCTTCGACGCCCGTAAGTTGCCCGGCGAAGCGCAGACGCGGCATTGTTTTTAGCCGCAGCTGTTGGTCGAGTAATGCGGGACTGTTCAGAAACGTGTTGCGGTGTAAGCCCCCCAATCGGGCGAAGCGCGCATTTTCCAAACCAGGGATCATGCGGAACAATCGCTTTTGTTCGCCGTAAGTTAGCTTGGTTTGACAACCTACCATGTTGTAAAGCGTACCCAGCGCATTATCTTGGCGCAGCTGCACGATAGCGTGGGCCTTGGTCGTGGGGTTATGGGGATTGGTGAGGCCCACCGGCTTCATTGGCCCGTGACGTAATGTTTCGGGTCCGCGTTCCGCCATTACCTCGATGGGCAGGCAAGCGTCGAAATAGGGCGTAATCGCCTCCCATTCCTTAAACTCGATTTTTTCGCCTGCAGTCAGTTCGCGAATAAAAGCGTCGTACTGATCTTTGGTGAGGGGGCAGTTGATGTAGGCTGCCTTGTCACCTCCTGGTCCCTCCTTGTCGTAACGGGACTGAAACCATGCTTTGTCAAAGTCAATCGTGTCTTTGTAGACGATGGGTGCGATGGCATCAAAAAAGGCGAGTTCGTCTTCATTCGTCAGTGTGATAATGCTCTCGCTCAATAACGCCGACGTCAGCGGCCCGCTCGCTACAATGACGTTGTTACAATCGTCGGAAGGGATCCCGGTGACTTCTTCACGAATAACAGTAATCAGCGGTACGCTTTCGATTGCGTTTTGAACCGCGTGGGCAAATCCTTCCCGGTCAACGGCGAGGGCCACCCCCGCGGGTACTTTGTGAGCATCGGCCGCGGATAGAATAAGCGAACCGCAACGGCGCATCTCTTCGTGGAGCAGGCCGACTGCATTGCCTTGACAATTGTCGGAGCGAAACGAATTGGAGCAAACGAGTTCGGCGAGGGTTTCTGTCTTGTGGGCGTCAGTCGTCCGTGTGGGACGCATTTCATAGAGCCGAACGGCCACGCCCGTCCGCGCCGTCTGCCACGCCGCTTCCGCGCCCGCGAGTCCCCCGCCGATGATATCCACTTTTCGCCTCATTTGGTGGTTATAACATTGATTGCCGGGAACGGTGCAGGGGTAAGGCACGCGTGGCAGAAAGCTTGAACGCTCGATTCTCAATGGGCTGGTAACGACCAAAACCTCTGGTATTCAAAACCGTTTGGTTTGCTCGTGCGAGACTGTTGAATAGACAATGAGACAGGTGAAGGATATTGCTTTCCAGAACTGTTTTTTGTCAGGGTTGTGTTGGTAGGAATAGGCGCCCAATCCTAACTGTCTCACAAACCTACTTAGCCTTAACGTCTACCTCCAAACCTGAAACCGTGCCGGCGATCAACAATACGGCAGTGCGGAGAGGGTGGCGAGGGTTGAGTTGACGCAGAGCCCGTGCTGGGGATCTATTAGCAATGCGGAACCTGCTTACGCTGCTAATGCGTCGCGACTTTTGCCGTCTTGCGTTTTGGCCGCGATTTGGCAAGCGCGGCGATCTTCTTCGGCGGTTTCTTGGGAGGAGAGCGCTTCTTTTTACGTGCGAAAATCTGCTTAAGATATTGGCCTGTATAGCTCTTAGGCGTGCGTGCGACATCTTCGGGTGTGCCTGCCGCGATGATCTCGCCGCCCCGGTCGCCACCTTCGGGCCCCAAGTCCAAAATCCAATCTGCCGTCTTTATCACTTCCAAATTGTGTTCGATAACGATCACGGTGTTTCCTTGTTCGACAAGATGGTGCAACACGTGAAGCAGTTTACGCACATCTTCAAAGTGAAGACCGGTGGTCGGTTCATCCAAAACATAGAGCGTTCGGCCGGTTGCGCGTTTTGACAGTTCTTTCGCGAGCTTGACCCGCTGGGCTTCACCGCCCGACAAGGTCGGCGCCTGTTGACCAACTTTGATGTAATCGAGACCTACTTGCTTTAATGTGTCGAGCTTTTCCCATATGGCGGGGATCGCTTTAAAGAAAGCTGCGGCTTCTTCGACGGTCATGTCTAAAACATCGGCAATGGATTTTTCACGGAACTTAATCTCGAGGGTTTCACGATTATAGCGGCGCCCCTTACACATATCGCATTGCACGTAGACATCAGGCAGGAAGTGCATTTCGATCTTGAGCACGCCGTCACCTTGGCAGGCCTCGCATCGGCCGCCCTTGACATTGAAGGAAAACCGGCCGGGCTTGTAGCCGCGGGCCTTCGCCTCGGGCAAACCAGCGAACCAGTCGCGGATCGGCGTAAAGGTGCCGGTATACGTTGCCGGGTTGGAGCGCGGCGTGCGGCCGATGGGCGATTGATCGATGTCGATCACTTTGTCCAAATGGTCGAGCCCCTGGATACGTTCATGTTCACCTGGATGGGTACGCGCATTGTGAAGCCGCCGCGCCACGGCTTTGTACAAGGTTTCCACAATCAGGGATGATTTGCCCCCGCCGGAGACACCGGTAACACACGTGAATGTGCCCAAAGGAATTTCAGCCGTAATGCCTTTCAAATTGTGCTGGCGAGCTTTGACGACGCGCAACGCGCGTTTAGGGTGGGGTAGGCGGCGTAGGGTGGGGACGGGAATTTCCTTCTGTCCGGCGAGGTACTGTCCTGTGAGACTGTGCTTGTTCTTCATGATGGTCGTCGGCGTGCCCGCGGCGACCACGTACCCGCCGTGCACGCCGGCCCCGGGGCCCATATCAATGACATGATCGGCGCTCAGAATGGCCTCCTCATCGTGTTCAACGACGACGACGGAATTGCCGAGGTCGCGCAAGTTCTTGAGCGTCTCCAACAGGCGCGCATTGTCGCGTTGGTGTAAGCCGATCGACGGCTCATCCAGTACGTAAAGGACGCCGGTGAGCCCGGAGCCAATTTGCGAGGCGAGCCGGATGCGTTGTGACTCTCCGCCGGAGAGTGTGCCTGAGCTGCGCGACAGTGTCAGATAGTCGAGTCCCACATTGTTCAGGAATTGCAATCGCTCCCGTATCTCTTTGAGAATTCGTTCCGCAATCTCATTTTGCTTTTTCGTAAGATGCGAGGGCAGGCGTTCAAACCAGGCCTCTGCTTCTCGAATGGAAAATTGTGCGACTTCGCTGATATGTCTGCGGTCAATTTTGACGGCAAGCGCTTCGGGTTTGAGGCGGTAACCGTTACATTCCTCGCACGCCTCTATGCCCTGATAGCGTTCCATCTCTTCACGCACCCAGGCGCTATCGGACTCGCGCCAACGCCTTTCTATGTTATTGACTACGCCCGCGAACGATTTCCTGGTCTCGTAACAGCGTAAGCCATCATCGTAAACGAACTTCACCGGCTTATCCGTGCCGAACATCACGATGTCCTGTACTTCTTCATCGAGTTCTCGCCACGGCACATTCATTGAAAATTTAAACTTGCGGGCCAAGCTTTTGAGCGTCTGCTGGTAATAGGGCGATGTTGTCTTGGCCCACGGCGCAATTGCACCATCGGCTAAAGACTTGGACGAGTCCGGAACCACAAGATCCGCATCGAAATAAAGTTGTGTTCCCAGCCCGTCGCATTCCGGGCAGGCACCATAAGGGTTGTTAAATGAAAAAAGACGGGGCTCGATTTCGTCGATGGTAAAGCCAGAAACGGGGCAAGCAAATCGTTCTGAAAAGATAAGCCGCTCCGGATCCTTGCTTTTTTTTGCGCCCGCCATTTCGGCGACCGCGATTCCGTCGGCAAGCCCGAGTGCGGTTTCAAACGAATCCGCAAGCCGTTTTTCAATGCCCGGGCGAGTGACCAATCTGTCCACAACCACGTCAATGTCATGTTTGATTTTTTTGTTCAGTGCAGGGACGTTTTCTAGATCGTAAAAGGAACCATCAATTTTGACGCGTTGAAAACCCTTTTTAAGGAGGTCAGAAAATTCGCGCCTATATTCGCCTTTACGTCCTCGGACCATAGGCGCGAGTAAGTAAAATCTAGCACCCTCGGAGAGCGACATAGTACGATCGACCATTTGGCTTACGGTTTGGCTCTCGATGGGCAGCCCCGTAGCGGGCGAGTAGGGCACGCCGATGCGCGCAAATAGCAGCCGCATATAGTCATAGATTTCGGTTACTGTTGCGACGGTTGAGCGCGGATTGCGCGACGTGGTTTTTTGTTCGATGGCGATGGCTGGGCTCAAGCCGTCAATCTGGTCAACATCCGGCTTTTGCATAAGTTCTAAGAATTGTCGGGCATAGGCCGACAAGCTCTCGACATACCGTCGCTGACCTTCGGCATAAACTGTGTCAAACGCGAGAGAGGATTTGCCTGATCCGGAGAGCCCCGTTACGACGATGAGCCGATCGCGGGGAATCTCCACATCTATATTTTGGAGATTGTGTTCCCGGGCTCCTCGAACATGAATTGTTTTTGCGCTCATTTTCTTATGAGGTCTCGATCAGGACAGAACGGGCGATTTACCGGTTGATTCTAACACATGACCTGTATAGAGCAGAACAAGAACAAATATCTAGAAACAAACGGTGGATAACTTGGCCATGTCTGTGGCCGCCCTCAGGGGTTTTGGATAAGGTCGCAGCAACAACAACAAATCAGAGTCATGGAAGGCAGGAGATGGCGGGTAGCATCAACAAAGTTATTTTGGTCGGCAATTTAGGGGCCGATCCGGAGATCAGGCAGACCAAGGACGGTCGCCCGATCTGTAATCTGCGTATTGCCACATCGGATTCATGGAAAGATAAAACCACTGGTGAAAAACGCGAAAAGACCGAATGGCATCGGGTGGTGATTTTCAACGAGGGGCTATGTCGGATTGCGGAGAGTTATCTGCGCAAGGGCTCAAAGGTCTATCTGGAGGGTCAGTTGCAGACACGTAAGTGGCAGGATCAATCAGGCCAGGATCGCTACACGACTGAAGTTGTCCTGCAGGGCTTCAATTCCAACATGACCATGTTGGATTCCCGCGGTGGTGAACGTCAGGGTAGCTCATTTGACGAGCCCGTGGCAGGAAGCCAACCGCCCCAGGACTTTCGCGATTCACAATTGGACGATGAAATTCCCTTTTAACGGCACGTCGATTCTTACCGAATGAGAGGTCACGAAAGGCGCTTTGAGGCGGACCAATGACATTGCCTCAAAGCCTCGAAAATGGTAGATTTTGAGCGAGTCGTAGCGTCCGGTTTTTCCTTAAAAATCAATGGGTTTAAGACGATTCACAAGAGCGGTTGATCCGCGCTGTTTGAGATAAGTTTGTTGATTTTGAAAGTAGTTCCAAACCGTGCCAGATCCGACTGATACATCTTTGCCCGACTCCGAGCACCCCCGCGACGTAAGCCCTGTGGCTATAGAGGAGGAGATGCGCTCCTCCTATCTCGACTACGCCATGAGCGTGATTGTTAGTCGGGCGTTGCCCGATGTACGAGACGGCCTCAAACCGGTGCACAGGCGCATCCTCTATACGATGCACGAAAACGGCTACACCCATGATAAGCCACACAAGAAATGCGCACGCATCGTCGGCGACGTCATGGGCCGCTACCACCCCCATGGGGACCAGGCGATCTATGACGCGCTCGTCCGTATGGGTCAGGAGTTTTCCCTGCGCCTACCGCTCCTGGACGGTCAAGGAAACTTTGGCTCCATTGACGGCGATCCGCCCGCCGCCATGCGTTATACCGAAGTGCGCTTAGGAAAACCGGCTGAAGCACTGCTTGAGGATATTAAACAAGGCACGGTCGCGTTTCAGGACAATTATGATGGTGACAGTCAAGAGCCCGTCGTTCTCCCCGCGCGGTTTCCCAACCTGCTTGCGAACGGTGCGGGCGGCATTGCCGTCGGCATGGCGACCAACATCCCGCCTCACAACCTTTCGGAATTGATCGACGGCTGCATTGCGATCATCAATGATCCGGAACGGACGATGGATCAGCTCATCGAAATCGTTCAGGGGCCTGATTTTCCAACCGGCGGCCTCATCCTAGGAAAGAGCGGCGTACGCTCGGCACTTTATCGAGGACGCGGCTCGGTGATCATGAGGGGCCGTGTTCATATCGAGGAACTTTCGAAAGAGCGGGAAGCCATTATCGTCACGGAGATTCCGTACCAGGTCAACAAGGCCGCCATGATCGAAAAGATCGCAGAGCTGGTCCGCGAAAGACGCATTGAAGGCATCTCTAACTTGCGTGATGAATCCGACCGCCAAGGTATGCGCGTGGTCATTGAGTTGAAGCGTGAGGCGAACGCGGACGTCATCCTCAATCAGCTCTATCGGTTTTCATCTCTTCAGACGAGTTTTGGCGTCAATATGTTGGCCTTGAACGGCGGTCGACCGGAACTCATGAATTTACGCGAAATGCTCGACGCTTTTATTGACTTCCGTGAAGACGTCATAACGTGCCGGACAAATTTCGAATTGAACAAAACACGCGACCGGGCGCACGCGCTCGTTGGTCTTGCCATTGCGGTTGCCAACATCGACGAAGTGATCGCATTGATTAGAAAGGCTCCAGATCCCGCGACGGCACGTGCCGGGTTGCTCAAACGTAAATGGCCGGCAGCTGATATCGCGCCTTTGATCGAATTGATTGCCGATCCGCGACATGTGGTGTGCGATGACAACACCGTGCGCCTATCGGCAGAACAGGCACGGGCGATTTTGGAACTCCGGCTGCAACGCCTAACGGCTTTAGGTCGTGACGAGATTGGCGACGAGCTCAAAGGGCTCGGCGCCAAGATTGAAGATTATTTAGACATTCTCCGTTCTCGGGCGCGCGTCATGCAAATCATCAAGGGCGAGCTTGAGGCGGCGAAGAAAGAGTTTGGTGGGCCGCGCAAGACGGAAATTATTGAAGCCGATGTTGAAGTTGAAGACGAAGATCTAATCCAAAAAGAAGACATGGTCGTGACCGTGACCCATGGTGGCTATATCAAACGGGTGCCGCTCAATATTTACCGGCTGCAGCGTCGTGGTGGCAAAGGTCGCACCGGCATGGCCATGCGTGACAAGGATTTCGTGTCTCGGGTCTTTGTCGCCAACACCCACCAGCCTGTCTTGTTCTTTTCGTCAAGCGGCATGGTCTACCGGCTCAAGGTCTGGCGGCTTCCTCAAGCGACGCCGCAAGCTAGAGGCAAGGCCATGGTCAACCTGTTGCCGCTTGATGAGGGCGAGGTCATCACCACGCTGATGCCGCTTCCAAAAGACGAGAGCCAGTGGTCGAAACTCGACGTCATGTTTGCTACGACCAAAGGCAACGTACGGAGGAACAAGCTGTCAGACTTCAAGCGCATAAATGTCAACGGCAAGATTGCCATGAAGCCGACGGCGCCTGAAAAGATTGTCGGCGTTCAAATTTGCACCCAGGACGACGACGTTATTTTGACGAGCGCAAATGGCCGCTGCATTCGGTTTGTGGTGTCGGATGTGCGGGTCTTCTCAGGTCGTACCTCGACGGGGGTGAGGGGTATCAAGCTTGGCACGGACAGGGAGTTGGGTAAGGATGAGGTCATTGCTATGACCATTGTTCGCCACGTTGACATCACGCCGGCGGAAGCGCGCACCTATCTTAAACAAACGAATGCCATGCGCCGTGCGGCGACGGGTGAAGAACACGAGGATGAGGTTCCGCCGAATGGTGATGATGAGGAGGGCGGCGAGGAAGCGGCCCTGTCGCCCAAGCGCTATGCGGAACTTGGCGCTTACGAACAATACCTACTGACAGTATCTGAAAACGGCTTTGGCAAGCGTACATCGGCCTACGAATACAGAACGTCCGGGCGAGGGGGTAAGGGCATCATCGCGATGACGGTGACGCGCCGCAACGGAAGGCTGGTGGCCTCGTTCCCCGTCGAAATGTTGGATCAAATCATGCTAGTGACCGATGCAGGCCAGCTGATCCGCTGTCCCGTCGATGACGTTCGTGTAGCTGGCCGAAACACACAGGGTGTTACACTCTTTAGACTGTCTGAGGATAAGCGTGTAGTGAGCGTTGAGCATTTGGGCGATACCGGTCAGGGCGATGACCCTGTCGATGAAGCCAATGATGACGAGTAGCGGCGAATAATTTTACTGAGGAGTTACATCGAATGGAACGGGCTGGGCTCTATCCCGGTACTTTCGACCCGATTACCAACGGCCATATCGATATTGTTAACAGAGCGGTCAAGCTTGTTGATCGCTTGGTGATTGGCGTAGCGGTTAATATTGACAAAACACCCTTATTTTCGGTCGACGAACGGGTCAACATGGTCGAGCATGAGATCGGCACGCTAACCGGTAAGGGATTGGCAACGATATCGGTTAAGCCGTTTGAGGGTCTTTTGGTCAAGTTCGCCGAGGAAGTTGGCGCACAAACCATCATCAGAGGTCTCCGGGCGGTGTCGGACTTTGAGTATGAGTTTCAAATGATTGGGATGAATTCCCGCCTCAATCCCAACATTGAAACGGTTTTTCTAATGGCCGAAGCCCGCCAGCAGGCGATTGCAGCGCGATTGGTCAAGGAAATCGCGCGCATGGGGGGCGATGTCTCCAGTTTTACCACGCCTTACGTTGTTGATAAGCTGCGCGCAAAATTTGCCACGTCTAACACAAACTAAATCGCCTTCACTTGATCACTGTGGAAAGAGATAATGCGTAGATTTTTGTACTGTGTAAGTTTGATCGCGGCTTCGGCCCTGGCGGGTGGTTCATCTGCCAAGGATCTAGATGCGGAGAACACCATCTATCTCGACCTAAAAGGTGGCCGGGTCACAATTGAAATGTTTCCCGCCTTTGCGCCCAATCATATCGCTCAAATTAAGGAATTGGCGCGGGCCGGTTACTACGACGGTTCGTCCTTCCACAGGGTCATTGATGGCTTTATGGCGCAGACGGGATCATCGAACGGCACGGGCGTTGGCGGATCCAATCTTACCGATCTGGAAGATGAGTTCAGCATCAAGCCCCATTGGCGCGGCACCACTTCAATGGCGAACACCGGCGAACCGAATTCCGCCAATGCTCAGTTCTTTATTATGCTCAGTGATAGTCCTGCACTGGACGGCAAGTACAGCGTATGGGGGCGGGTGGTGTCGGGAATGGAGCACGTCGATGCCATAAAAAAGGGCAACGAAGATTTAGACGGTCTGGTTGAAGAAGAGCCGGATCGGGTCATGCGCATGCAAGTAGCGGCCGATGTCGACCCACAAAGCTCCGAACCTGAAGAGCAACTAGAGTAAAAAGAGGAAAAAGAGGAAAAAGAGGAAAAAGAATACGGTGGCGAAAGATCAAATCATTATGGATATCGGCCATGGTCGCGTTGTAATCGAGACCCGTCCTGACTTGGCGCCAAACCATGTTGCTCGTATAAAGGAGCTGGTGCGCGAAGGCTTTTATGACGGCATCGTTTTCCATCGAGTCATCGAAGGCTTTATGGCGCAAACCGGATGTCCGACGGGTACAGGCACCGGGGGATCAGGTAAGAAGCTCACTGCCGAATTCAGCGAAGAACCCCACGTGCGCGGCACCGTATCGATGGCACGTGCCAATGATCCAAATAGCGCCGACAGCCAATTCTTTATCTGTTTTGATGATGCGGGTTTTTTGGATCGTCAGTATACGGTGTGGGGAAAGGTAATCGAAGGGATGGAGTATGTCGACAAGGTCAAGCGGGGCGAGCCGGTCAAAGACCCAGATCGAATTGTTGAAATGAAACTGGCAAGCGACATAGAAGATTGACGAGAGCTTTACGCCTGATCCCACTGCCGACGACACGACTATGCCTGAAACAGATCCATGCGCGTTGACGCTTTTGACTATGACTTGCCTGAGGGGCTGATTGCTCTTCGGCCGTTGAAAAACCGCGAGGAGGCGCGTCTCCTCTGCGTTCAGGGGCCGCGCCTCGCCAACCGGCACATCGGAGACTTGCCGCAGCTTCTTGAGGCTGGTGACCTGGTTGTCGTCAACAATACAAAAGTTATTCCTGCCTATCTGAAAGTGATGCGCGCACCGCGCCCTATCGGTGGCAATACGGAGCCGGTCACGATCGATCTGACACTTCTCCGTCGATGCGAGGCAACGCTTTGGGACGCGCTCGCACGGCCAGCCAAGCGGTTGCAAACTGGGGATCGCTTGTCGGCGTCACCTGAAGTCGATCTCGTGGTCGAAGAAAAGCTGGATGAGGGAAAAGTCCAGCTGCGTTTTGACTGTGCGCCGGAAGATGTGGGCACACTCTTATCTCAAAAGGGCAAAATGCCCTTGCCGCCCTATATTGCGTCACGGCGCCCGATCGACGTGGATGATATTCAAGATTATCAAACCGTGTTTGCAAAGATGGAAGGGGCCGTGGCCGCCCCGACGGCGGGGTTGCATGTGACGGCCGCTCTCCTGGCCCAATTGAAGTCCCGAGGCGTTGGCATTGCAGAAGTGACCTTGCATGTGGGACCGGCAACGTTCTTGCCCGTCAAGGTCGACGATACCGACGCCCATGTCATGCATGCCGAATGGGGGGAGGTTTCGGTCGGCGTAGCGACACAAATAAATAAAACCCACCAAAAGGGCGGTAGAGTCATGGCCGTCGGTACGACAACTCTTAGATTGTTGGAGACGGCGGCCCGGGACGACGGTTCCGTGGAGCCTTTTTGCGGTAAAACCTCAATATTTATCGTTCCGGGATATCGGTTTAAGACGGCGGACCTCCTGCTCACCAATTTTCACCTGCCCCGGTCCACGCTTTTCATGATGGTTAGTGCTTTCTCGGGGCTGGAAAGCATAAAATTGGCCTATCGTCATGCGATTGCCGAAAAGTACCGGTTCTATTCCTATGGCGATGCCTGTTTGTTGGAAAGGTCAAATCACTCAACCCCTTGACTGGAGTCTTATTGGCGCTGATGTTTTCGTTGCTTAGACTTGTCCTGGAGATACGGTGCCGGTGAGCACAAGCTTTACATTCCGTGTGAAAGCGACCGATGGTGCCGCCCGCACCGGCACGATTATGACGGCCCACGGGCCGATCGAAACGCCAGCCTTTATGCCCGTTGGCACGCAAGGCTCCGTCAAAGCCATGTTGCCAGCGCATGTGCGCGCGACCGGCGCCGAAGTTGTGCTCGGCAATACCTACCACCTCATGTTGCGCCCCGGTGCGGAGCGCCTGGCGAGGCTCGGTGGCTTACATGAATTCATGAAATGGCCCTACGCGATCTTGACGGATTCCGGTGGCTACCAGGTCATGTCGCTGGCAACGCTCATGCGCGTGAGCGAAGACGGTGTGAAGTTCCGTTCACACATTGACGGGACGGAGCACATGCTGGCGCCCGAACGATGTATCGAACTCCAGAGACTGATCGGCTCCGACATCGTCATGGTCCTTGATGAGTGCACGTCCTATCCGGTGGAGAAGCAAGATGCGGCACAATCGATGAAACTCTCCATGCGCTGGGCCGCGCGCTGCCGCAGTGCATTTGACGATGAGGGGCGGCAGGCGCTCTTTGGCATCGTGCAGGGAAGCGTGTTTGAGGACCTGCGCCTGCAGTCGGTCGAGACTCTGAACAGGCTGGATTTTGACGGCTATGCTATTGGAGGCTTGGCCGTCGGCGAGGGTCAGGAGCTCATGCTTTCGGTCTTGAGCTATACCTGCTCCGCTTTGCCCCACGGCAAACCGCGCTACTTGATGGGCGTCGGAAAACCGCACGATATCGTCAGCGCCGTCGTGCGGGGCGTGGACATGTTTGACTGTGTACTGCCAACGAGGTCAGGCAGACACGGCCAGGCCTTCACCCATAGCGGAATCATCAACATTACAAATGCTCGGTATGCGGAGGATCCTCGGCCTCTTGATGAAGCTAGCGCGTGTCCCGCATCGTCGGACTACAGCCGCGCCTATCTTCATCATCTCTTCAAGGCCGGCGAGTATTTGGGGCCCATGCTGCTCACATGGCACAACCTCAATTACTATCAGGAACTGATGGGGGGTATCCGCGCGGCTATTGTGGCCGGCGAATTTGGCACTTTCGCGGCGGCGTTTGAGGCGAGCCAATCGAGTGTAGGCAGGGAGGGCTGATCAATTCCGGACTTCTCTGTCAGCATCATTCCGGAGCCTAGGTGAGGCCAAAATACCTATTGCATTTTGGTTGCGAGCTTTTGAATCCGGAGGCCGTTGGCCTACAGCTTT
>PVBE010170445.1_pt1 | contig 19305 bp, 14 predicted proteins | sample 1631181 | NCBI WGS metagenome assembly PVBE01 (sample SAMN08397723, study PRJNA350692) | Marine metagenome, whole genome shotgun sequencing project. | isolation source: water | place: Pacific Ocean | collected 2012-04 | reverse complement strand
CGTACGCCTGTTGCGTTTCGCTGGACTGGCATTCATTGGTGCAACCTTCGCCGCGGCGACAACATTGCCCGCTGCGGCCGAATCAGTTGAAGAGCTTTATGAGGCGGCCAAGGCGGAAGGCGAACTCGTTCTCTACATGAACGACAACCTCAACTCCGTTCAAGTGATGGTTGCTGCGTTCAAGGAAGCCTATCCGGGCATCAAGGTCGACTTCTTCAAGGGCGACACGTCGCAAGTCATGCTGCGGTTCGAGACGGAATCGGCAGCCGGGCGGCATACGGTCGATCTCGTCACTACCACGGACCGGCAAGCCAAACAGCTTTTCTTCGTCAAGGGCTACACGGCAGCCTACAGGCCGCTCAACCTGGACATGTACCCCGAAAGTCTGCACGCACCCGAGAACGGCTGGGTCGCGTACTCGCTGATACTCAACGCCATAGCCTGGAACACCGATCTGGTCAAAGGCGACGAAATCCCGACCAACTGGCAGGACCTTCGCGATCCCAAATGGAGGGGTAGACTCGGTATGCAGGATCCGCTGCTTGGCGGCGGCGCCGGGATCTGGACCGTGACCATGTACCAGCTTTGGGGCGCAGCCTTGTGGGAAGACTGGATGCAGGAATTCGGCGCCCAGGAGGTCAGGTACGGCCGTTTCGCCGAAGTGCGCGAAATGCTGGCGTCCGGTGAGATCGCCATTCAACTGGTGGCCTATCCGAGCTTCATGCAGCCGACCATCGACAAGGGCGCTCCGATAGAGTGGGGGGTGATCGACTCGACCCTGTTTACAGCGTTGAGTTTCAACCTGTCGAAATTCGCCCAGCACCCCAACGCGGCGAAGCTCTTCATCGAGTTCTTCACCTCAAGGGAAGGCCAGCAGGTGATTGCCGGCCTCAAGCAGATCCCTGCGCTTCCCGACATGCTGCCTCCGATATTTGAGAGGATAAAGGGAGCCACCCTGCACCCGCAGGCGCATGAACTTGAAACGGAGAAATTCGACTTCTTCCAAGGGAAGATGCGCGAATACCTCGTGCGCTAACGGGCACGGAGAAAAACTGGCGCCGCTTACGGCTTAGCGCTTCGCCGCCGTCTTTCTGGAAAGGAGGGCGGACAAAGGGGCGAGTGCCCCTCGGGAGTAGTGCGATACCGTGGGCGGCGCCAGTACGCTCGCAGCGATTAACCTAGCCGGGGCGGGGAGTCTCAATTGGTTGGACTACGGTTCGTCGACTTGACCAAGTCATTCGGGGAAACGGTCGCCGTCGACAATATCAGCATGGAAGTGGCGGACGGGATGCTCACCACGTTCCTGGGGCCTTCCGGCTGCGGCAAAACCACGACGTTGAGGATGGTCGCCGGCCTGGCGCAGCCGACCAACGGACGAATCTTTATCGGCGACGAAATGGTCTATGCCGGCGGCGGGGTATCGGTTCCGGCGGAGAAACGGCGCATCGGTATGGTGTTTCAATCCTACGCCGTGTGGCCGCATATGACTGTTTTTGAAAATGTTGCCTTTCCGCTGCGCGTACGCCGGATACCGCGAAGAGAAGTTCGCGAGAAGACGCAGGCGGCGCTGCAAAAGGTCCGCCTTGGCGACCTTGCCGAACGCTATCCGGCAGAGATTTCCGGCGGCCAGCAGCAGCGCGTTGCCCTGGCGCGCGCCATCGTATTCGAGCCGCGCATCCTGTTGCTCGATGAACCATTGTCAAATCTGGACGCGAAACTGCGCGAACAAATGCGTGTTGAATTGCGCGAATTGCAGCGGCAACTGCGCATTACGACGCTCTTCGTCACCCATGACCAAGACGAGGCGCTGGCGCTCAGCGATGTGGTCGCCGTCATGGACAATGGAAAGATTATTCAGTCCGGCTCGCCGCAAGCCATATACGAGCGCCCGGCGACGCGCTTTGTGGCCGAGTTTGCGGGTTGGAAGAATCTTTTCAAATGTGAGGTCGTGGATCGGGAGACAATCGCGATCGCGGGAAAGCCCATGAAATGCCAGGTGATCGAGGACGCGGTGCCAGGCAGCGCGGCCACGGCCGCAATCCGGCCGGAGGACATCGAAATATTGAACGAGAGTCCGGGAGAGGAGGCAAATGTCGTATCGGCACAGGTAAGGACGAGCATGTACATGGGCGACCACCGAATCTTTGAACTCGCCTTCGGCGACGACACGCTCGTCTCGCACGCACCGGCGGCAAGCAGTTTTGATAGCGGCGACGCCGTGCAGATCAGGCTTCCGGCCGAACGCCTGCTGGTTTTTGGCGATTGAGGGATGGCGTGTGTGCCGGCGGCTCCTATGGAACGGCAAGTGAGGGAAGTGGATTGCGCCCATTGGTAGTGACGCATCCGGAACGGTAAGGGCGATGACGGCGACAACATCCGGCGGCCGGCAATTCGATGAAGGCCCGAACGCGGTCTCGCTGCTGATGCGGTTCGTGCCGCGCACTCCCAGCCACTTCATGATGCTGACCATCGGCGCGCTGGTGGCATTTCTCGCGCTTTACCCGATCGGTTGGTTGATCTACGGCAGTTTTCGCAGCGGCCCGCCGTTCGAACCCGGTTTCTTCACGATTGCCAATTACCTCAAGGCCTACGCCGACCCGTTCGTTTACGTGACGGCCAAGAACACCTTCATCTTTGCGTTCGGTCAGACCGTCGGCGCCGTCGGCGTCGGGACCGTCCTGGCCTGGATTATCGCCCGCACCAACACGCCCGGGCGCACGCTTTTTGAGTTTCTTACGCTCGTTCTGTTTCTCTTTCCGCTGCTGCTCGCGGTCTTCGCCTGGACGATGTTGCTCAGCCCCACCAAGGGGCTGATCAATAACGCGCTTGTCGGATTGGGACTGGAGGCGTCGCCGTTCGACATCTACTCGATGGGCGGCATGATTTTCGTACAAAGCCTATATGTGGCGCCGTTGGCGTTTCTGATTATTGCGCCTGTATTCGCGTCTATCGATTCCAGCCTCGAGGAATCGGCGCGCATGTCCGGCGCCGGGACCCTCAAGACCATGATGCGCGTGACGTTGCCATTGGCTCGTCCGGCCATCGCTTCCTCGGCTGTCTTCCTGTTCATCGTCGGCCTTGAATCCTTTGAAGTGCCAATCCTGCTGGGCGCACCGCGGGGGGTTTTCACCTACACCTCGCTCATCTACACCGAGATCGCCGCAAGATATCCTGCGGATTACGGCGTCGGTACGGCGTTGGCGATGAGTCTCCTGATGACGACGCTGGTCGCCATCTATATCTACCGTCGCCTGGTCGCCCGCTCGGAACGCTTCGAAACGGTGCGCGGTAAGGGCCATCGCGCCCAACCGATCGACCTTGGGCCCTGGCGCTGGCTGACCTCGGGGCTTTGCTGGCTGTTCTTTGTGTTCACTGTATTCATGCCGGCGGGCATTCTGGTGATGGGTTCCTTCCTGCAGTTCTTCGGCCGCTTCCACTGGAAGGTGTTCGACCGCATGACGCTGGCGAATTATCCGGCGGTCCTGAAAAATCCCGTATTGCTCGATGCGTTGATCAACAGTCTGCTGCTGGCGGTGGTTGCGGGCGCCGTCTGTGTCCTGTTTTCGGCCGTAGTCGCCTACATTGCCATCAAGTCCAATATTCGGGGACGGGGCCTGCTCGAGGGCATCGCCATGTTGCCGATATCGTTCCCGGGGACGGTGCTGGGGCTAGCGCTGCTCTGGGCCTGGATTACCATCCCGCTGCCGATCTACGGCACCATCTTTATCCTGGGCATCGCCTATATCACACGCTATCTGCCGCTATCGCTGCGTACGGTGTCGGGCGGCCTGATTCAGCTCAGCAACGAGTTCGAGGAAGCCGCCCGCATGTCCGGCGCCTCATGGCTCTACATCTTCCGGCGCGTCATCCTGCCGTTGATGCGGCCCGCCTTGGCCGCCGCCTGGCTCCTGATGTTCATGATCTTCATCCGCGAGCTTGGCATGTCCGTTCTGCTTGTCGGCACCAGCAACCGCGTCCTGTCGGTCCTGATGTTCGGCTACTACGAACTCGGCGAGTTGGGCGTCCTGTCGACCATCTCGGTATTGCTGATGCTGATGATCATTCTGATTGTATTTCTTGCGCGCCGTTTTCTCGGCATCAACTACACGCGTTTCGAGGCGGGCGGGTAGCGGCCTTGTGCGAGTCGATGCGCGGAAGGATGCTGCCTTAACCGCCACCCTGGTGCTGGCTGGCCCCAAAATGAGGACGCCTTCATGAAATTTCTGCTCGAAACAGAGTTCTTTCCCAACGCGCCTGTTGACCGCCTGAACGAACTTATCGAACGGCAAATCGCGCGAAGTGCCAAAAGAAAGAAGGAGGGGGGCGGGCCGGTGCGGCTGGAGGCGGCATACGGCGTCCTCGGCCGGCGCGGTGCCATCGCCATTTTTGAAGCCCCGGACGCCGAAGCCCTGCAGCAGGTTCTGGTTTATGCGCCCTTGTTTCATTTTGAAAAAATGACGATGACGCCGTTGGTCGATCTCAACAAGTCACTCGTCATGATGGCGGACGCAGCCGTGCAGGCCAGCGATGGCGACGAAGAAGAGGTCTCCGGCCATGACAAGTGAAACGGAAACGACTGTCGTGCGCGGCGGCACCATCTGGACTGGCGGCGCCAAACCTGAGATTCACTATCGCCAGGACCTGGTCATCGAAAACGGCGAGGTCGCGGCGATTGAGCCGGACTACAAGGGGCGCGCCGACCTCGAGATCGATGCGCACAACTGTCTGGTCGCGCCCGGGCTCATCAATGCCCACGTCCACCCGGGCAATTCGCCGCGTTCGCGCGGGCTCGCCGAAGACGTCGAGCCTCCCGAAGGCGCCGCCTTCTATCACATGACGCTTCCGGTCCAGTTGTATGCACGCAATGTCCTTTCTGCCGACGACGTTCTCACCATCATGGAGTGGGACCTGATTGCCATGTTGTGCGGCGGCGCCACGACCATCGTCGCCGAGCAGTTCGGGCCGGTGGACAACTGGCTGCGTCTGGTCGACCGGATCGGCGTGCGCTGCCATCTCGGCCTGACCTACCCGAACGATCTCGGGGCGATCGGATTCATCAAGGACGGAGAGATCACGACCGACTCGACGGGCGATGTCGCTCTCGACCTCGAACAGGGCCTCAGGCTGCACGATCACTACCACGGTGCGTTCGATGATCGCTTGCGCGTTCATCTGTCGCCGCATGGACCCGATACGGTGCCGGAGGAACTCCTGCGCGAGACCAAGCGCCAATGCGCCGAGCGCGGTATTCATGCCCACCTGCACCTGGCACAACATCTGTCCGAGCGCAACACGATCGCCGAGCGATCCGGCGGCAGAACCTCGGTGCAGTACCTCAACGATATCGGTTTTCTCGGCGCGGACGTAATGGCAACCCATGTGACCTTCGTCGATGACGACGATATCGGCATTCTCGCCGAGACCAGGACGCACGTCGTTCATGCCTCCTACCGCAAAGCGAAAGAGGGGATCGCCAGCCCGTTCTGGGATTTTCTCAAGCGCGGCGTCAACGTGGCCATCGCCACCGACAGTTTTTCACACGATCTGATTCAGGATCTAAAATTTGCGGCGATGATCGGCAAGATCAGAGGCAGCCAGGTCGGTCATCCGACAGCGCGCGAAGTTCTCGGTTGCGCCACCCAGGGCGCCGCAAACGCGCTTGGCCGGCCCGACCTCGGCCATCTCAATCCTGGCGCCCGCGGCGACGTTACCGTCATCAGCCTCCTGTCGCCGTTCAACTCGCCGGTGCTCGATCCGGTGCGGGCGCTGGTCTACTATTCGTCCGCTGCCGATATTCGCCACACCCTCGTCAATGGGCGGTTGCTCTACAGCGAAGGCAAGGTTGCGGGATCGGAGGTCGATGCCGTTCGCCGGCGGACGATCGCGGCCTGCGATCGGCTTTGGCAAAGTGCGGCCGAAGGTGGAGCGATGCCGGAGGGGACCCGTTACAAAAGCGCCGGGTACACGGGGACGCCCGCTGAATGAACGATCTTTGCGGCCGCGAAGCGGCTTTGCCGCAGTAATTCGGATTCAGGCTCGGGCTTCGCGCCTAGACTGGCAACGGTCTGAGGCAGAAGTTTTCTTGCATCGCCTTGCCCCGAATCCCGAACATTCCCGCTTATGGGTTGTCCGCTTGAAGGTCGGCGGCCAATGCCTGCGCGGCGGGTCGGCGAGCTTCGAATAAGGGTGGTGCCGAATCTGGGCGGAGCTGCGGCGGCCACAAACAGCAGCGCCAGTACCGATAGGGCGCGAGCCAGGTCTGGGGACACCGGCAATACCCGCCGCGGCAGCCGCTTGGGATTACCGCGATCGATTGGCGCGCCGCCGACATAGGCCACATCCTGGGGGCGAGCATCCAGCCAAGAGCCTGCCCGGGGCTATCGCCGGCCATAGGGTTTGCGAGCAGCGCCAGCGCGACGGTGGTCAGTCCCGTGCCAGCGGGCGCGATAATCTGTGCCGCAAACAACCGGTCGAATGTCGGTTGATCAGCGGCGACCCATACGTGATTTCAGCGTTTGGATGGGCGGCCTCAATCAGTACCGGATGATGGGGAAGGTTTCCTGCGCGGTTCGAGGCCGTTCCAAAGTGACCGCACCATGGCGCGAACGCCACCTTCCTCCATATGGCCGCCATGGGAACCCATGAGTTCTAAGAGGGCGAGACTGTGAAGGGATGCAATCAACAATCCGGCGGTGGACCTCAGGTCGTTGGCCTCAATACGTCCTTCGGCCCGCTCCCGTTCCAGATAATCCGTCAAGCTGGACATCAAGCGCAACTCGAGCAGAGGTACGCTGTGCTGATAGAGAATTTCGGGCTTGAACGACGGATGCGTCACCAGATGAACAAGCGTCGGCATTATCTCGCGGAAGAAGCCCAATATCCCTAACGCGATGTCTTCCAGGTTCTCGCACGGGTCCGGCTTCGTTCGCTCGGTCCGAAACAGGGTGTCGACATCCATGGGCGGCGGCGCCATGGCGGCGAAAAAAAACTCATCCTTGGTGGCGTAACGCTGGAAGATCACGCCCTCGGAAATTCCGGCTCGCCGGGCAATCTCGGCTGTCGGCACACGGAATCCATTTTCAACGAACGCCTTGCGTGCAACCGCCAAAAGATCATCGTTTTCGATCGTCTTCTTTCGTCCCATCGATGCCCGGTCTCCGTGAACGTCCACATCATTGGACCGCAGTGGCGACTTTATCGTTCGGTTTGCGTGCCGTCACCCATCGAGGAATTGGCGCCAAGCGGAATACACGAGGCCACTTTACTTCGACGGTACCTGCCGCAATCAATGCATCCCTGATTTCGCCGATGTATTGCACATCGAGCACCACGAGCCGGCCGCCCGGTTTGAGGACGCGAACCATCTCGCGCGCCGCCGCGCTGCGCCCCGATTTCTCGATATGGTGTAAAACGAAGCTGCACATGACGACATCGAATGTGGCCTCTGCGAAGTCCATGTTACAAGCGTCGCCGTCCCGCGCTTCGACTCGCTCGCCTACCCCTTCAGCTTCGGCGTTGGCGCGCACTGTCTCCGCGGTCGATACCTCGCCGTGCACTTTTACCCAATTGTCGATGCCGACGGCGCGGCCCCCCGGCAAACGCTTCGCTGCGGCGATGAGCATGATACCCGCCCCGCATCCGACATCGAGCACCTGTTCGTCACCGCGCCAGGGGATTTGCGCCATCAACCGGTCGCGCATGAGGAAGCGTCCGACCCGAAGAAGCCAGTACAGCGCCCCGGCGCCAAGGAGCATCCAGGCGCCAAGGTGCAACCCGACGATGGCCGCGGCGATGAGCCACGGCGCGGTCAGAGCCTCGTCCCAAAACACGTAGGCGGCGGCGGCGAGTAGCAAGATGCCGGCAAGACCGAGCGTATGAATGAGCTTCGAGCCGTGAAAACCGTAATCGGCGGGGAACCGGCCAGCACCTGAGCGAGCGGTCATGGAAGCCTCTTTGTATATAAGTAATTACTCACTTATATATTGGCGTTCCAGTAAAGCTTGTCAATGGACGGAAAAAACGAGAGAAATCAGTCGCTTGCCTCCGAGACCAGGCAATTTCGCTCTGTGCGCCCACACGCAGGGCGCGAAGCCGCTCACGGTTTTCGGATTTAGGGGGGCGACAGGAATGTGCGCGGCGCGAAGCCGCTCACGGTTTTCGGGTTCGGAGGGCGACAGGAATGTGCGGGGGCGCGAAGCCGCTCACGGTTTTCGGATTCGGGGGGGCGACAGGAATGTGCGCGGCGCGAAGCCGCTCACGGTTTTCGGATTTAGGGGGGCGACAGGAATGTGCGCGGCGCGAAGCCGCTCACGGTTTTCGGGTTCGGAGGGCGACAGGAAGGGGCGCGGCGCGAAAACCAGACGCCCTATGGTGCCCAGCCTTTTTCCGTTATCTCCATGCGTTCGCCCGAAATTCCCATGAAGCTGAATGCCCGCAAACCGTCATAGGGCGGTTGTGAAATGGCCGTGGGGCTCGAAAGTATCTGTGCCGCGTTCGATTCGCTTATTACTTTGAAAGTCTGATCGAGGTTTTCGGCCGTGTATGTGGTTAGGCAGGTGCCGCCATCGAATCGATCAAAACCAAACGGAACGGGGTCGATGTGTTGGCCGTCGTATCCCTGCAACTCAACGCCGCCCAATCCAAACCCGGGCGCATCGCCCTTCAGGATCGAAAGCTCGACCACGGTTCCCGACGGCAGATTCCAGACCTTGTGCCAAAGACCGTCTTCCAGGCGATCGGTCAACATCGGAACCATGCCGAGGTCGTCCCGGTAGAATTCGAGACTGAGTTCGTATTCGGTCGAAACGAGAGGCACCGAAAAGATGTACCCGACCGTCGCATCGGCGGAAGGAAAATCGTATCCGCCGGTCGGTTTCGTTACTTCCATGGTAAACATGAGATGGGTCTTCCCCGGTCCCTTGCCATGAAAGCCGCGGTGAATGTTTGCGCCCACATCGGAAAAGTCGAACGTAGTCGGAGGGCTCAGCACTTCAAAGGCGGGATGATCCTTCAGCTTGTCGAACAACGTGTCGATCTCATGCATGACGACGATTTCGACGCCGCTCCACCGGGTTCCGATCGGCCGGGTGCGTTCCCGGTCGATGCCCTTTACCACCCGGATCATGCCGCGCGTCGATTTGGGAGAGCGCAGAATCACCCATTGGTTCCCGGCGCTTCCTTTGGCAATCTTCCAGAGAGACTCCAGTTCGTCGTCGATAGTGCCCCGGTTTACCACCTCCCAGCCGCAAATACGTTCGAGGAGATCGGTTAGTTGGTCGGGGCCCGGGCAGGCAATCGTCACGCCTGACATTGCCGTTACGAGTGGTTTTTCCATAGCGATCAGCTTCCAAAGAAATCAATCAGGTTCAACAACGCGGCACAGCCAATCAGACTAATGGGCTGGCAAATCTCGATCACTAACCTATGGTAGAATTGGCCGGTGCGTTCCTCGCGATGCTCCTGTGGCGACAAAGACTCTCGCAAGTCGTTTCACCTTACTTGTATTGATTACTGTGCCACAATGCCATTGATCGCGGCTGCGTGCCGCCAGCGAGGATCCGCGCGGAGGCGGCGAAAATGAAAACGGCAATCTATCGGCGCTACGGCGATCCGGCCGACGTGCTTGAGGTGATCGACGAAGAAACGAAACCGCCCAACGATAACGAAGCCGTCGTTGCGGTGGAGGCGGCGCCCATCCACCTCGGCGATCTCATGAACATGCGGGGCACAGAAGGGTTCCGCCTGCCGCTGCCGATGGTTCCAGGCATCGAAGGCGTCGGGCGTGTTGCCGAAGTCGGCGCGGCGGTGACAGCGTTCAGACCGGGGGACCGCGTTCTTTTCCTCAGCAGCGCGCATGTCGATACCTTTTTGGACGATCAGCGTGGCACCTGGCGGGAGCAGTTGCGTTTGCCGGCGGAGGTACTCATTCCGGCGCCCGAGGGCGATGCTGCGCAATACGCGAACATCGTCAACCCGGCGACGGCTTACGTTTATGTTCATGACGTGACCAGACCGGCGCAAGGTGAATGGTTGCTTCAGAATGCGGCGAATTCAAATGTCGGGCGCTACCTGATCAAGATCGCCAACCTGTACGGCTGCAAGACCGTCAACGTCGTGCGGCGCAAATCCCTCGTTGCAGCACTCAGGGAGCTTGGCGCCGACGCGGTTGTCATGGATGGGCCCGACCTTGCCGAGAGAGTGGTAAAGGCCACGGACGGTGCCGAAATCCGGTTTGGGCTCGATGCGCTGGCAGGCGAGGCGACCACCCGGCTCGCGTCGTGCCTGACCCAGGGCGGAACGGTTTTCAATTACGGCTTGGTCAGTGGTCAACCCTGCGAACTGCCAAGCTGGATGATGCTCAACCGGGATATCCGGCTGCACGGATTTTTTGCCGGGCGCCCGCTTTTGCGGCGGACACCGGAAGAACAGCGCCAGCTTTTTGCCGAACTCGCCACGCTTATTTCCGAGGGGACGCTGCCGGCCAAGATTGCGGGCGCCTACCCGCTCGATCAAGTTCGCGAGGCCGTCATTCACGCCGCGAAAGACGGGGCCGAACGGGACGGCAAGGTCATCGTGCTGCCGGGCGGATAGTCCTGATCGTAACCGTGCCGCGCCTGCGGCGATCATTCTAAAGGGATCTCAATCGGAGACCGGACATGGGAAGCCGACAGATAAGGCGCCGCTATCTAAGCGTTGACGGCCATCACGTTCATTACCGCCGGTCGGGTTCGGGACCGCCGGTCGTCTTGTTGCACGAATCGCCGAAATCATCCGCCGCGCACGTTCCCCTGATGGACGCCCTTTCCGGGCAGTTCACCGTCTTCGCGTTCGATACGCCCGGATTTGGCGAATCCGATCCATTGCCGGCAGATCAAGACCGGATACGGCATTTTGCCGATGCCCTGGCCGGGGCGTTGCAAGTCCTGCGAATGCCGCGCTGCGCGGTCTTCGGGAACCATACCGGCGCCAACATTGCGCTCGAATTCGGGCGCCGCCACCCGCGCCGGGTGACAGGACTGGTCCTGGAAAGTTTGCCGATATTCAGAAAATCGGAAACCCAGGACATCCTTCGCCATTTCTTCCCACCGCTTCGTCCCACCTGGGACGCAAGCCACCTCACTTCTGTGTGGTCGCGGGTGCGTGACCAATCCATCTGGTTTCCGTGGTTCCGCCGCGCCGCGGCCGCGCGGCACAGATGGCCGATGCCGGACGCCGAATATCGGCACGAATACACGATGGATTTTTTCCGCGCGGGCGATGCGTACCGCCGCGGCTATGGCGCAGCCTTCCGGTATTCGCCCTTGACGGCGATTCGGGCGTTGACGGTTCCGGTAACTTTCGTCGCCCGCAAGGGCGACTTTCTGGCGCCCCACATCGACCGCTTGCCCAAACTGCGGCGCAATCAGGCAGTCGATCATGTCGGGTTCGGGCGGGTGCCGCCCGAGCGCGCAATCGGAAGACTGCTCACGCAGTACGCGCGGGGAACGGCGCCGGACGATCCCGAACCCATCCGAACTTCAAAGCACATTCTTCGGCGATATGCCGACCTGCCCAAGGGGCAGATCGGTTTTCGCGAGATCGGGATCGGATCGGGCCGGCCGCTGGTCATGCTCCATGACGGCCCCGGATCTTCGCCACGCCTTGAACCGCTGATGAGAACACTGGGCCGGGACCGCCTCGTGATTGCCCTCGATCTTCCGGGGAACGGTGCATCGGACCCGCTCGATCAGCGCCGGCCTTCCATTTCCGATTACGCCGCCAGCGCGGCAAAGGCCATTCGCCGCCTGCGGTTGCGCCGGATCGACCTTTACGGAAAAGGCAGCGGCGCCTCCGTTGCGATCGAGATTGCGGTGTCCCATCCACGATTGGTCAAGAAGCTTGTGCTGGAAAGCGTGATGATGATTTCGGCCCGCGAGCGCGGCAAACTAATCGCCAACTACACGCCACGCCTTACGCCCGAGGCGGATGGGTCTCATCTTTATCGCACCTGGACGATGCTGCGCGACCAGCTGATTACCTGGCCCTGGTACGATTCCAAGGGTGCGAACCTCGATCACAGGGAATCGGATTTCGACCCCAAGGAACTGCAAAGATGGCTGGTGGACGTGCTGAACAACCGCGACACCTACCACCTGACGACACAGGCCGCGTTTCGATATCCGGTATCGGAGCGGCTGCCTGGAGTTCAATCGCCTACACTCGTTTGTTCGCGCCAAGGCGACCGGTTTCACAGGTTTACGCCCAAAGCCGCGCGCCTGATGGCGAATGCGCAATCCAAAGTATTGACCCGGCGGCCACCGGAGTTGCGCCGCATTTTCAACAATTTTCTGGACGGCTAAACGGCGCACCCCCGGGTTGCGCCCGTGCCGCCCAGGGGGGGGCGCCGTGCCGGTCAGGCGGCGGTCGCGGCCGCTTCTCCGATCTCCCGGGCTGCCATCTCGCCTTCACGGATTGCATCCGCGACCCGGCGCGGGGCAAGGGCATCGCCGATCAGATGGAGGTCGAGACCTACGGCGCGCCGCGGGGCGAGGGCGTGAAACAACGCATCTTCCGCCTGCGCGCCCTTGACCAGCACAATATTGTCGATACTCTCGCGGCCCAAAAATTCATGAGTGTAGAGATCGGTCAAGGTAACCGTCGCACCGTCGATTTCCGTCAACACCGCATCGACCGTGAACGTTACCCCCAGCCGCCGCAGCATCCCGTGCGTCTTGCCCCAGTCGCGGCTTGCCGCGAGGTCGGGCGAGGGTTGCCCGAGCTGGGTCACGAACTCGACCGCGTGCCCGCGGTGGGCGAGGTATTCGGCGACGACGGTCGCGGTGCGATCCCCCATACTGTCCACCACCATCACGCGATGGCCGAGCGCGGGTTCGTTCCGCAAGGCGTCGAGATAGGTAAGAACGTGGTCCTGATCGGCGCCGGGCAGGGGGGCACGATTCCATTCCTCGGGCTGGAGCATGGTCCAGTCGTGGCTGAGCGCGGTCGAACCGGTTGCGACGACGACGGTGTCGAAGCCTTCATCCGTCAGGCTGGCTTCGGTTGCGCCCGCGCCGAGCCGGAGGGTTGCGCCGGTTTCGCGCAGACGCTCCTCAAGCCAGGTCACGATTCCGACGAGTTCCTCCCGGCTCTGCGCCTTGCCCCATAACCGTACCTGACCCCCCAGCACCCGATCGCGCTCGAACAGAGTTACATCGTGGCCGCGTTCGATGGCGGTCAGCGCCGCCCGCATCCCCGCCGGACCGCCGCCAATCACGGCGACCTTTTTCGGATGCGCCGCCGGCTTCAGGGTGCCCGTCCCCAGTTTGCCCTCGGCGCCCACGGCCGGGTTGTGGATGCAGGCAATTGGCGCCTGGGCGGCAATCGAGGCGAGGCACCAGTTGGCGCCGACGCAAGGGCGGATGCGCTCGGCCTGGCGCGCGCGCCTTGGCGAGCCATTCCGGGTCGGCAATCAGGGCCCGCCCCAGCGCGACCATGTTGCAGTCGCCGTCCGCCAGGTGCCGCTCGGCCTCTGCCGGATGAACGATGCGGCCGACGCCCACCACCGGCAGCGAAACTTTTTCCGTGATGACCCGCGTCGCCCGCATCTGATAACCGTGATCTTCGGGCGACGTCGGATAGATCATCATGCGGTTCAGATAGGTGCCCTGCGACACCGAGATGTAGTCGATGCAACCCGTCGCTTCGAGGGCAGCGGCAATATCCGCCCAGTCCGGCGGCCGCAAGCCGCCCTCGTGTCCGTCATCGCCGTTGATGCGTACACCGACGATCATGTCCGGGCCGGTTTCCTGGCGCGTCGCGTCGAGAATCTCGTGGACGATGCGCAGCCGGTTTTCGAGGCTGCCGCCGAATTCGTCGCCGCGGTGGTTGGTGGCGGGCGACAGAAACTGGTTCAGCAGATACCCGTGCGAGAGGCCATGGACCTCGACCCCGTCGAGACCGCCCTCGCGCGCGTACCGGGCCGACAGCCGGTAGCCTTCGATCAGGTCGCCGATATCGGCGGCCGTCATCACGTGCGGCATTTCGCGATAGACCGAACACGGAACCGCCGACGGCGCCCAGACGGGCACGCCACTCGCCACGCTGTTGGTCTGGCGGCCGCGGTGCCACGGCTGCGCCAGCAACTTGGTGCCGTAGGGCCTGATCGCGTCGCCCAATTTGCGGTACTGCTCGACCATGCGCGGGTCAAAGGCGAACGCCTTGCCCTTGTAGGGCTGCGTCGTGGGGTGAACCGCCATCGCCTCCATGGTGATCGCACTGACCCCGCCCTTTGCGCGCTCGACGTAGTAATCGAGGTGCGCGTCGGTAAACAGATGATCCTTTACCAGCAGCGTTGCGTGCGCTGCCATCCAGACGCGGTTCTGCAAGGTGTGCTTGCCGACGGCCAAGGAGGTGAACAGGTGCGGATAGGGGCTAGCGGCCTTCTCAACCGGATTCTTTACCGGCATCGGGATGATTCCGCGGTCAGCGCATTGAAGTTGTAGAGGCACTGAATCGAAAATATTTGCGCCTGCCGCTCGCTCGCAATTGGTGCCAACGTTCCGTCGAGTCTCATCATCCTGGTCTCTCCGAACGGGCGGCGCTGCGGTCTGCGTCGCCGTGCCAAGCCGATGCCGTTCGTCCGAGTCTCCCCAATGTTAAGGCGGGTACTTCAGCGTGAGGAACATAGCGCCGCAGGATCGGCGAAACAACGCAGTCGGGGGCAGGCCGTCGATACCGCGCGGCGCGCTTGCCTAGGGGGGTAATGATTTGCTGTAATTGCCTGGCATGGCGCCGCGTGCGAGGCCGCGCGTTCTGCGGGACGAAGGTGGGACTCGATGGCCGGGCGCGAAATATCAGTTCGAGACATGATTGAGCAGGGGACGCTCCGTTTTACGGTCGGCTACAAGGTGCAGACCATCTGGGGCATCGCCGAAGCGCTGGTCTTTGCCCTCGAGGGGGTCGGGGCGACGCTTGTCGCCGTTGCCGTATGGCAGGAGCAAACCGTGGTGCTTGCCGCCGGAATCGCATTGATGGCGGCGGCGGTGGTTCTGTTGGTTGGCCACCTCGGCCAGCCGCGAAACGTCTGGAAGGCAATGCGCAACCTACGTCAGTCGTGGGTCAGCCGCGGAACGTTGCTGATCGGCGGGCTGATCGCAATGGGGCTGTTGCAACTCGTCGTTGGCTGGACCGCGCTCGGGTCCGCGGCCTGGGTTCTGAAAGCCGCATTGTTTCTCGATGCGTTGGCGATCCTGGCCTATCCGGGTTTCGTGCTGTCATCTTCGCCGGCGATTCCGTTCTGGAACAGCGGCTTGATGCCAGTGCTTTCATTCGTTTCCGGCGCTGCCAGCGGATTTGCGGTGTGGCTCGCGTTCGCGGCGGTGACCGGGCAGCAGGATCTGGCGCAATATGCACAAGTCCTGCTGGTTGCCCTTGGCGTGGTCGCGGCGTGTGTTTTTGCTTACGTCGCGGTGCAGTGGCGCGGACCCGCGGCGTCGGGCGCGGCGGCGCGGCGCCTCCTGCGGCGAGAAGCGGGTCTCTTCCTTGGCCTCGCCTGCGTCGTCGGATTGCTGGTTGCGGCGCTTGCGGCGGCCCCGGTCGCCTTCGGCTCGCCCGCGGTTCCGGCGGCGTGGCTGATCGCCGCCGCGTTGGCGCGCGTGCCCGGCGATCTCGCCTTGCGCCAAGTCTTTATGCGGGTCGGCTTGTACGACCCGGTTCTTTGACGCGCCCCGCCCCGCATCAGGCCTTGGATATGGATCAAGCCGACAACGTGCCCTCTCGCCCCGCCGCCGATGACGGGTGGGTCCCGACCGTGTGCCTAGGTTGTTACAACTGTTGCGGCATCCGGGCCCACCGGGTCGACGGCCGGGTGGTCGATGTCGAGGGCGATCCCCATTCGCCCAATTCGCGCGGTCACTTGTGCGCAAAGGGAAAAGCCCGCTTTGTCGATGTCTACCACCCGCGCCGGCTACTCAAGCCGGTGCGCCGGACCAACCCCGAAAAAGGCATCGGCGTCGATCCGCGCTGGCAGGAAATTACCTGGGAAGAGGCGCTGGGCACAGTGGCGGACCGGCTGGCGCGAATCCGCGGCGACGACCCGCGCAAACTGGTCATCGCCCACTTCGACCTGCCCGGTTACGGCATCAGCGCGGCGTTCGGCAAGGCCTTCGGCACCAACAATCACCACTGGAACCGGGCCGACTACTGCGGTGCTGCGCCCCATCTTGCAAATCTTCTGCTGAATTGCGCCTTCAACGGCGAAATGGATTTCGAGCTGTGCCGCTACATGGTGTTGTGGGGAACGCAGCTCGGGCACGTTGCCGAGACGATTCCGCTTCACGCCGCCAATCAGATGGCGGAGGCGCGCAAGCGTGGCGCCCGGCTGGTGGTGATCGACCCGTTTTGCTCGAACGCGGCGTCGATGGCGGACGAATGGGTTCCGATCAAACCCGGCACCGACGGGGCGATGGCGCTGGGCATGCTCAACGTGGTGCTGAACGAACTCGGCACGTACGACGAAGACTTTCTGCGTGGCAAGACCAACGCGCCCTATCTGATCGACGAAGACGGCCATTATGTCCGTGACGGCGCCTCCGGCCGGCCGATGGTGTGGGACGAAACCGCAGAAGCGGCGCGGCCGTTCAACGCGCCCGACCTGATCGCGCCTGCCATCGCCGGACAATATGAGGCGGAGGGTGCGCCCTGCCGGCCGGCGTTCGATATCCTGCGCCAACACCTGAAGCAGTTCGACGTCGAGGAGATGGCGCGCGTGACCACCGTTCCCGCGAGAACCATCCGCCGGCTCGCGCGGGAATTCACCGACGCCGCGCGCATCGGCAGCACCATCACGATCGAGGGTCACCAGTTTCCCTACCGGCCGGCGGCCGTTCATTTCAAGCGCGGCTCGGGCGCCCATAAAGGCGGCGGCCATTCGATGCTGGCCATCCACATGATCAACCTGATGGTCGGGAACCTCGACGTTCCCGGCGGCCAGCGCGGTGTCAACCCGGTCGGACCGTACTGGGCGCCGGAAACCGACGACGGCCTGATGATCCCGGCGCAACGCATCGCCAAGTACAACAAACCCTATCCGCCGGCCGAACCCAAGCGCCCCGAAACGCTGGACCTGCACGAACTCTTTCCGGGTGCGCTGTTCACCCGCGCGCTCTTTCCGATGGCGATCGACGATCCCGAACGCTTCGGCATCGACTACCGGCCCGAAATGCTGATTCACCATCGCACCAACCTGATGATGAACAGCCATTCGGCCGAGGCGATGGCGGCGACCCTGAAGCGGTTCGCGTTTCAGGTTTCGTTCGCGACCCTGATTGACGAGACCGCCGAATTTGCCGACATCGTGCTGCCCGATGCCCACGACCTGGAACGCTGGGACCTGTTTCCCGCCAACGACCCTTTTGCGTTCGTCACCCCGGGCCCGGGCGACTGGTTCTGGTTGATGCGCCAGCAAGTTCTCGAACCGCCCGCGGGCGTCCGCCCCTGGACCGAGGTGTACATGGAACTTGCCGACCGGATCGGCGTGCTCGACGCCTTGTACGAATCCGGCAACGAAATCTGGGACCTTGCCGAGGAATACCGGCTCGATCCGGGGGGGCGGTATTCGGTCGCCGACATCGCCGAACGCCAGGCGAAAACCAGGCTCGGGGCGGACTACAGCCACGACCGGCTCGACGAGACGGCGTGCCTGATCACCCGGCCCAAGACCCTTGAAGAAGCCTACCCGCGCGCTTTTCTGGATGGCCGCGTGCCGATCTATTTCGAGCATCTGCTGGATACGCGCGAAAAAGTTCAAGCCATCATCGATGACCTGGGCCTTGAATGGGATCTTGCCCCCTACGATCCGCTGTTGCGCTATTTCGCCTGCGACGCCCACGCGCCCGACGGCGAGTACGATCTCATTACCGTCAATTTCAAGGTTCCGTTCCAGACATTTTCGGTCACCGCCGAGAACGTTTGGATCGACGAAATCGCCAGCGGCAATCCCTACCTGCACCGGGTGATGATCAATTCGGCGACGGCGGGCGCCAAGGGCCTGACCGACGGCGATCGCGTCAGCGTCGAATCGCGCTGGACCCAAGACGAAGCGGTCGTCAAGGTGACCGAACTGGTGCATCCCGAATGCCTCGGCATTCCCGGCACGCTGGGTCACTGGGCGCGCGACATGGTGATCTCGGGCGGCAAGGGGACGGCATTCAACAATTTTCTTCCCCCGCCCAGCATGAGCCGCATCGACACCTGGAGCGGCCAGGTCGACAGTTGCATTCGGGTTCGAGTCACCAAGATAGCGCCGGACGCGACGGTGAAGACCTGATGGCGCGATACGCCATGGTGATCGACCTCGAACGTTGCAACGGCTGCAACGCCTGTGCGCTGGCGTGCAAGGTGGAACACAGCACCCCCAACGGGATCATGTACACGATGGTGCTGGAACGCGAGGCCGGGAAGTATCCCAACGCAAGCCGCGTTTTCTTTCCGGTGCTGTGTAATCACTGCGACGATGCGCCGTGTATTCCGGTGTGTCCCACCAAAGCGACCTATGCGAGGGCTGACGGTATCGTCCTGATTGATTGGGACACCTGCATCGGCTGCGGGTCATGTATTGCCGCCTGCCCCTACGATCAGCGTTTCAAGGTCAAGGACAGCCGCAGTTCCGGCGCCGAGGGGAGCGCGGCCTACGTCAACCCCGGCGCCTACGAGATTCCGGAAGGGGTTCCCGTCAAGTGCGATTTCTGTTTCCATCGCGTCGACCAGGGCCGCGCGCCGGCCTGCGTCGAGGTTTGCTCCACCAACGCACGAATCTTCGGCGATCTCGATGCCACCACGGGCGGGGCGACGACGGGCGGGCCCCTATCGGACGAGGCGATGCCGGGCGGGGCGGCGGCGGGCGGCTCGGATGTCGAGACGCCGCCGCTCAGCGAATTGATCGCCCGCAATAATGCCTGGCAGCTTCTGCTTGCAAAAGGGACGGAGCCGCGCGTCTTCTATATCGGATGAGGGTGCCGGGCGGCCCGCCGGCCTGCGCCGTCGATTGCGGCCCTATCAGCAGGCAGAGGGCTGAAACCAGGACAATCCATGATCAGCGCACGCGCAACGATGCACCGGCGAGGCGCCGCAACACCCGCGCCTTCGTCGAGCCTTTCGGGCGGAGTTCGGCAATACGCGAAGCGAAAGGTCTAGAGCTTTTCCCGTTCGCATGCGCTCACGCGAAAAGCTCTATCCATTTGACATAGAACGCAAATCGTCGTCGTTGGCGATTTCGCCGGCTCGGGATTTGCGCTAGGGCGCCGGTTCGTCCGTCCGCGAAATCAATTT
>PVBE012703586.1_pt1 | contig 19311 bp, 10 predicted proteins | sample 1631181 | NCBI WGS metagenome assembly PVBE01 (sample SAMN08397723, study PRJNA350692) | Marine metagenome, whole genome shotgun sequencing project. | isolation source: water | place: Pacific Ocean | collected 2012-04 | reverse complement strand
TCCTGATTAAAGGCACGGATGACATAGTCACGATATTTCCATATCAAGTCCTTACGACTATCTCTTTCGTAGCCGTTGGTTTCAGCAAAACGAACTAGATCAAGCCAATGTCGCCCCCATTTTTCCCCATAACGGTCAGAGGCAAGCAGCTTGTCGATAACTTTCTCAAACGCCTCCGGCGAGGAATCGGCAACAAACGACTCAACCTCCGCCAATGACGGCGGCAAGCCTGTCAGGTCATAGTGCGCCCGCCGAATCAGCACCTGCCTGCTAGCGGGTATGGTTGGCTGCAAACCAGCTTTACGCAGTCGCTCATAAACAAAGGCATCGATGCCATTTCCCTGCCAGTCCGGATTATCGACTTTGGGCGGTGAGATCGATTCTGGTCTCTTGAACGCCCATGCTGCCTTGGTTCTTGCGTTGACCCCTGTGGTCGGCAACTCCTCAGCAAATCCCGCTAAACCCACGGTCAAGCCACCCAGAGCCAAAATTGTTTTAGATCCAAAATTATATAAAACCATAGTCACCTGTCTTATCCCTGCGCGAATAAGAAAAAAGCTACACGCATTCAAAAAAAATGTCATGCCTATTTTGGGCCTGTTTTATTATTAAAGCGACACGCTAATCGGTCTGTTTATGCAGACCTGAAATATGATGATTTATCCTGATCGCTCCAAAAGAATGACACTTAAACTTGATCGAGACGATCAACTTTATTCACTGCCATTACCGCAGAAATTTGCTGTTATCGTCCTGCCCCCATGTTCCAATTGCCCCTCCGCCAGTTCGTAAACAGGTTCAATAATTTCTTCAGCCCTTCGGCGCAACTGTAGATCATTAAGATGTAACCCCTCACAGCCTGCAACCTTCTCTGCAGCAGTTCCCTGTCGCTCGGCGACATTGCCTTCGCGCTTGGCATCTACGACCAAAGTTCCTTCACGGTGTAATTCAAGAAAACCATGAGAATGACGGTACCACATTATCGGAAGTAATTTCTTTAAGCAAGGTTTGGATTGGCCGCTGCCCAGCTAACCTATAAAATCACTCCAAGCATGAATCCATTTTCCAGAGCCTTTGAAACGTTGCTCGACGATTACTTTAGCACGTTTTACCGTGAGCATCCCGCTGATGCCGCCCTGCTCGGCTTGAACAGTGACGATGCCAGATTCAACCCCTCCACGCTAAGCGCCCTTCGCAGGCAACAGGCCAAGCGACGCGACGCATTGTCCAAACTTGACACCGTTGCCCCTTCCGCATTGTCCAACGAACAAAACCTCGACCGCTTGGCCTTCCGCGCCCGTCTGTTGCGGGAGTGCGAGGAGTTCGATCGTGGGCGGCATGAACTGGACCCTGACGGAATCGACAAGGTACTTAGCTTTCTGCTGAAGGAACTACAACACGGCGAAGACACGCCCAAGCGGGCAGCCAAGAACATCCGCAACCTCCTGCGCGACACGCCGCGATACCTTAGCCAAGCGGCCCGACTCGTCACAAGGCCCGAGCGAGTGTGGCGCAACATCATGGCTGATGCATTCAATGCATCTGGGTTGTTTTTTGATGCTGTGACTGCATTTCTCCAACTCAACGGTAACCAACGTACCGATGCGACATGGTTAGCCAAAGCCGAACGCGCCTGCCAGCGCTACCGCGACTCGATCTTTGCAAAGCGCTTAGCCAAGCCACGCTCTTACGCCATTGGTGCCTCAGCTCTGCAACGACGCATCCGCGACGAGCTTGGCCTCGACTACACGCTTGGCCAAGTAGAGGCGGTGGCCCTTTCGGAGATCGACCGCGTCGGCAGTCTACTCAAAAAGGAGTGCGCGAAGTTTGGTCAGCGAAAGTCGGTGCAGAAGATTGTCGAGTCCGCTCGCACGTCGTGGAAACCCAAGGGCGACTTGCTTTCGCTTTACCGCAAAACCAACCGAGAGATCATCCGGAAATTCAAGGCATCCAAGGCGATAACCTTCCCGATTGCCAACTCGCTGGCAGTGAGACTGGTGCCGGAGTTCATGCGACACGTCATCCCGATCGCGGCCTACTCGCCACCCGGGCCGTTCGACAAGCGTCAGCGGGGCTACTTTTGGGTGAACGACCTTGCTCTGACTAAAAAAACGAAATCCGCCAAGATCGCTGAAAGACAGCAGCACTTCGGGCTGGAACTGACCTGTGCACACGAAGCGTATCCCGGACACCACCTACAGTTCATTTCCGCCAATGCACACCCGCGCAAATGGCGGCGAGTCTTCGATGAACACGCGATTTTTTATGAGGGATGGACGCTTTGGTGTGAACAGATGTGCGTCGATCTCGGAATCATCAAGTCGCAGGAATTAAAGTTGCAGCAACTGCATGACGCGCTGTGGCGCTGCCACCGCATCCTTGTCGATCTCCGCCTGCAAACCGGCGCATACAGTCACGGAGAGGCAATGAGGCACATACAGAAACATCTCGGCTTCACAAAGGCCCGAGCTAATGCGGACGTGAACTGGTATACTGGCAGCCCCGGCGTGCCCATGAGCTACTGGCTAGGCCGGCTGGAAAACGCGCGGCTTTACAGGAAACTAGTGGAGGGACGCAACTGGCCACTGCGCCGTTTCAACGACTGGCTGCTTAGCTTCGGCACGCTACCACAGTCGTGGATAGAGAAGTACGGACTGGACTAACGCTCAGTTCTGCATGCTGGAAAACTGCATGCCTTTTTCCCCGATGGAAAAACCCAACCGCTCCATATCGTCGATGCTGTCAGGGGATCCCTCAACGAAGCGGCCCTACGCCCGCGGCCAAGTGAAGAGAATCTTGCACCAAGTAGAACCTGAAAAACAAGGTGGCCAGCGTTATCGATCATCTGCACCCCTCCTTCGTCAATCGTAGTGAATGTGTACTCCTTGATCTGCCACAGCACGCCACTGTCGAACTATTTTACAACACAAAATGGCAATGGCGGCACCGAAGTGCCGCCTAGTTGCGCGAGGGACTATATATTTAACCCCTGTCCCAAGTGGGGAAATAGGCTTGTTTAACCTATCAACTGTAGTGCTGATGTCGGCAACATGTTTGCCTGTGCCAGCATCGACGTGCCGCTCTGCACTAGAATGTTGGCCTTGGCAAAGCGAGTGCTCTCCTCGGCCACGTCCACATCCTTTATCCGACTGTTTGCTGCCTGGAGGTTCTCATTCAGGATAGTCACCTGATCGTCAGTCATGTTCAAACGTTGGATGTTCGCTCCAACCTTGGCTCGCATATCGGCCAGGCTCTGAATGGCTGTCTGGATGTTACTTAAGGCACTTGCTGCACTTCCGGTGCTGTAGATCGCCGATGAGGTTGACTTATAGACATTCTGCAGACCCACCGTGGATGTAGCGTTCGTCAAATCCACCGCATTCATAGAGAACTTGGCAGCATCGCTGTCAATAGTCACTTCCTTACCAGCAGTCGCAAAAAGGGTCACACCGTTAAAATCCTTTTTACCGATGTCGCTGATATAGTTCTGCAACTGCTGGAATTCAACACCGTAGTTGGATCGATCCGTGTCAGTTTTTGTGATGTCCTGTGCCAAAACAGACAACTCACTCATGCGATCCAGTGAGGCCTGTACCTTCTGCAAAAAGCCGTCCTGCGTCTGGACGAAGGAAACAGCGTTCCCCAAGTTAGCACGTACGGCTGAGTTTCGATTTATCTGGGCTTCAAAGCGCATGCTCTGAGCCAGACCGGCAGCATCATCCTCTGGTGAAACGATCTTCGAGCCTGAAGACAGTCGTGATAGAGATTTTGCGAGGTGTGTAGTGGAAGACGCCAGACTTCGTTGTGAAGCCATGGCTGCTATATTGGTATTAATAACCATAAGACAAATCCTTTCGTCTTGGATAGGTTCAAACGATGACATCCGTGTCATCGGGCATGGTTTATGATCGGCCATGCCAGGCCGTTGGAGGAATCGTTCCTCACGCAACTGCATGAAGTATCGGCAATCCTCCCAACCTCTTTAGATATTTTTTTTGGGGGAATGAAGAAATGAAAAGTAGTCAGGCAATCCGTCAGTTGTTCAACGGCTGAGAACTCCGCAAATAGGCCATTAAATCTCGGATTTGCCCCTCATTATAGCCAGTCAGCAAACCGGCCGGCATCAACGACACCTCTTGCGCCTTCAATTCCCGGATCTCCCCGCGTGCGAAGGTCACATCCTGCCCGTCGAACCCGCGCAGCATCACCGAATGGTTGTCCTCCTCGACAAGGAATCCGCCCGCCAAGCGGCCGTCTTTCGTGGACAGCAGGAAATTCTCGTATCCTTCCCTTATTTCTGCGCTGGGATTAACGATGTTCAGCAGCATCGTGTCCAGATCTTCGCGCTGATACGCGGTCAGGTCGGGGCCGATCTGTCCGCCCTGCTCAAACAGCCGGTGGCATGCCCCGCAGCTTCCAGTATACAGTTTTTTTCCCTCATACGGGTTGCCAGGCTTGGCCATGACAATCTTGGCCAAGCGCTGGATTTCCTGCTCCAGCTTAGCCGCATCCGTCACCGAGTTGGCAAAGTGCTTGGCCAGCAATCGGGCGACCCGCTGGTCCCCGTGCGAACGCAGCAGAACGGCCACCTCCGCCGAGACCAAGCCAGAGGCCAATCGGCCGACATCGACCGTCAGTAGTAGCTTCAGAGCCCAATCCACCCGGCTAGCCAGCAGTGTCCCGGCAGCTTTTCTCAAGACGTCCGGCAAGCCAGCGTACACTGCCAACACCGCCGGCGGTATGCTTGAATCGCTGTACGGCTTGAGCGCACCCAGCGCAGCACGCCGCAGTTCAACGGCTGACTCGCTCTTCACAATGCCAAGCAGCACCGGAATCGCTTTTGCGTTCGGCACTTCGCCGAGAATCTCAATGTACTGTAGGCGCATCAGCTTGTCGGCTTTCGGGTCTGCAATAACCTGCAACGCTTCCTCGACCGACTTCGCCGCGCCGCGCCGCAAGCCAAGCGCAAACGAGCCGCCACCGTGCCTCGCCATTGCCTCCATCAACCGCTCCGGCAACACCGCCATCGACCGCCCTTTGTACGCCTGCTCGAAGCCTGCCATCAGGATCTTCGCCGACTCAGCATTGGGCGCCATTTCGAACAGCTGGGCGGAGGCCAGCAAATCCGCGCGCGAACCGGCCTTGGTGAAACGCTGCATGAGTCGACTCAAGATATGCGAGCGAGCGAGCGACGTCTGCCAAAGTGTCTCGTCAGCGAACAGTCCCAGTACTTCGCCCGGATACGCGGCAACCTTCGACTCAAGTGCCCACCAGACCATCAGCGGTTGATAAATGTCGCCCGCGTCCGAGTCGTGCACCAGCAGGGCGTGGACGATTGGCAACGACTGATCCACCGGCAGCCGCTTGGCCGTGGCGGCAAGCTGCCCGCGCACCTCGACATGCGGCTCGCTCTTGGCAAATCGGGCCAGTGCCGCAGCGGTCGCCTCCGGCACAAGCCGGTCGTCGCCGAGCAGTCGCACCGTCCACGCGCGAACGTGCGGATTGGCGTGTCGAAGCGTCTCTACCGCGAATTCCGGATTAAATCCGCCACAGATGTTCACCGCCCAAAACGCCTCGAGCGCCGCTTGCCCGAGCTCGTTGCTCAGCATAATTTTTAGCAGTGGAAGCACGGTGACATCCCTGCGATCGGCTAACAGACGCAGCACCGTTTGCCGGTGCCACTTATCCTCGTGCCGCAGCAAACCGACCAACTCCGCCGTTGTTAGCTTGCCCAAATCGAACGGCTGCACCGGCTGGCCACCCTTGGCTCGCAGTCGATAAATGCGGCCGTTCTGCGGATTGATCCGACCCTCGTGGTTTCGGTAGTGGTTCACCTGATCGTCGTACCAGTCGCACACATAAATCGCGCCGTCCGGCCCAGCCTTAATATCCACCGGTCGGAACCAACTGTCGCTGCTCTTGATCGGATGCCCCGTGTCGAGCGTCTTGAACGACGAGCCAACCGCCATGCAGTCGCTCATCACCACACGGCCTTGTAACGGCTCCACACCGAGGATTTTACCGAAATACTTTTCGGGCAAACCAACTCCCTCGTACACGATAAAGTTGTGAGTGAAACGCGGCACCTTATTGTGCGGCATCGAGTTGAAGTAACCAAACGCATACGGATTACTGAGCGGCCCGTGCTTGGTGAAGCCCTTGCGCAGGTAACCGCCCTGCACGTAATGAAAACCCCGTGTGTCACCGCCGTTATGCCCCGAGAACACCCGGCCCTGCGCATCAAACTCCACACCAAAGGCATTGCCACCGCCCTCCGCAAACACCTCGTAACGGCGCGTCTCGGGATGGTAGCGCCAAATGTTTTGCCCCATGGAAAAAATCTCGTTCTCATCCAAACCGGGTCGACGCACCTTGGCCGTCACCGTGCTGCCCTGCGCGCCATAAAGCCAGCCGTCCGGCCCCCAGCGCAGGCTGTTAACCACCGAATGCGTATCCTCCAGCCCAAACCCGGCAAGATGCACCACCGGGGCACTGTCCGGAATATCGTCACGATTATTGTCCGGATAAAAAAGCAGGTACGGTGGGTTGAGCACCCACACGCCACCACGCCCGTGAGCGAGCGAGGTCACGATGTTCATGCCCTCGACAAATGTCTTGTGCCTGTCCAAAACCCCGTCGCCGTCGGTGTCCTCGTGGATGGTGATCTTGTCCCGACCACGAATATGGTTGGGCGGCGCTGGCGGAACCCTGTCGTAGATGGCGCGCCAGTAATTGTCGCGGCTTGTCATCTTCAAACCGGCCGGATGCGGGTATTGCTGATACTGCACCACCCACATGCGGCCACTCTCGTCAAAGTTCAGGAACACCGGCTGCTTCACCAGCGGCTCCGCCAGCAATTGGTCAATCTCCAAGTCGTCAAACACTGTGAACTGCTTGAGCGACTCGACCGGTGAAACAGGCCCCGCTTGCACTTGGCCAAGTGCAACTGCACTCAACAGAGCCAAGCCGACAAAACGAACAAATTTGGCAAAATAAAAAATAAAAAAAGTCATCTAATAATAGGGCAGAACACCCGGCAACGTAACGATTGGATCCACTAGGGTAAAGAGAACGACGATTTGGAGAAAAGCTGTTTTTTAGAGAAGCAAACTATTTTTAGTAGTATTCAAAGGGATTTGGGGACTGCTTCAACGAGTTTATGCACAGCTCAATCGACTTTGAGTGTCCCCCCAAAGGAGGTCGAATCTACTCACCCTCCTTGCGATACGCTTCCGCGAGAAGGGTGATCGGGTGCGTCACGCGGATATCCGATCGGCACTTACCCAAGCCGTTGCTGATGTGCAGCGAGCATCCGGGGTTGCCCATCGCCACCACCTCCGCGCCGGTGGAGCGTATGTGGTCAACCTTACGCTCGAGCAACTTGTTGGCCATTTCCGGCTGGGTGATGTTGTAGATGCCCGCACTACCACAACACCACGTGCTCTCCGGTAACTCGGCCAGTTCTAGTCCCGGAATCGCGTTAAGCAACTGCCTCGGCTGCGCAGTGATCTTCTGACCATGGCAGAGGTGGCAGGCTTCATGGTAGGTGACCTTTTGTGCCTGACCAAGCGCGGTGCCACTTGGTTCACGCACGCCGATCTCCACCAACCACTCGTGAATGTCTTTCAACTTCGCATCCCACTGCTCGGCCAAACCGGCGTATTTTTCGTCCTCCTTCAGCAAGCCGTAGTAATGTTTGAGGTGCGAACCGCAGCCGGCGGCGTTGCTAATGATCGCGTCAAATTCGCGCGGTGGAAACAGGTCGATCATCCCGCGCGCCTGCTGCTGAGCCATCGTCCATTCGCCGTTGTGCGCGTGCAGCGAACCGCAGCAGCCCTGGTTGCGCGGCGTGTGAACCTCGCAACCGTTCTCGGCCAGCACCTCAACAGTGTCGCGGTTGACATCGCTGAAAATCAGGTCCTGCGCACAACCGGTGAGCATAGCAACACGATAACGCTTCTCGCCCCTTGCCGGCGTCTCGAGCCGGATGAGCTCGTCGGAAAACCTGGGCTGAATCTCCGGTATCATCGCCTCGAGTTCGCCCAACCGTTTGGGCAACAACTTGAGGACACGACTGCCACGCACGAGCGACTTGAGACCAAGTGAGGCGTACAACCGAATCACCCGGCCGAGGAGCTTGAGCCTTGTGTGTTTAGTAAATAACCACTTGATCGTCACTCGCCGAACCAACCGCCGCCAGGCGGAATCGATGACCTTTCTTTCCTCCACCTCCGCGCGGGCGTGCTCGAACAATTCGGCATAGTTCACTCCAGCCGGGCAGGCGGTCATGCAGGCGAGACAGCCGAGGCAAAAATACATTTCAGCGCCGAACGTTTTTGTTACCTCGAGCTCGCCATCGGCGATCGAGCGCATCAGCGAAATACGGCCGCGCGGGCTGTTTCGCTCAAGCATAGTCTCGTTATATGTTGGGCATGTTGGCAGGCACATACCGCAGTGCATGCATTGCTGCACGACCGAGTAGTCGAGATTCTTCAGGTGCGAAAACGGGGCTTCGGCGATTGGCGCGGCAGGCGGCATCGGCACGACAGCGTACCGCGCCTGGCCAAGCGGAGTCGAGCGGTTAGCATTTGTTTGAAACCCGGTTGGATTTATGGCTTCATTCGCGCCGCACGCCGTAACACAATTTTGCAAATGAAAACCCACCGGATAAAACCCGCTCTAAATGCCATCGCAGCCTTGTCATTTACAATGACTCTTTCCGCCCAACGTCACGGCCCGGCCGCCGCCGCCGAGCAGGCAAAACTGCTGCTCCCCCATCCCGGGCTGGAGGCTACGCTTTTCGCCTCCGAACCGATGCTGTTGAATCCAGCCAATATGGATATCGACACCGAGGGCCGCGTCTGGGTGACAGAGGGTGTCAATTACCGGCTGTTCAAGCCGTGGGGCAAGATTCAATCGGAAGGCGACCGTATCCGCATACTTGAGGACACGGATGACGACGGCAAAGCAGACTTGGCCAAGACTTTTTATCAGGGCAACGACGTGAATGCCGCGCTGGGCATAGCCGTGCTTGGCACAAGAGTGATCGTCTCCTGCTCGCCCAAGGTGTTGCTGTTCACCGACGAGAACGGAGACGACAAGGCCGATGGTCCACCGACGGTGTTGTTCAACGGCATCGGTGGCGTGGATCACGATCACGGCGCGCACGCATTTGTATTCGGCCCAGACGGCAAGCTGTATTTCAACGTCGGTAACAGCGGCGGCCAGTTGAAAACTGCCGACGGCAAAAAATTCATCGTTGACAAGGCAGGCAACGAGGTGAACGGCCGCGGCAAGCCGTATCGGCAAGGGCTGGTTTTCCGCTGCAACCTCGACGGTAGCGGAGTGGAGACACTCGGCTTCAACTTCCGCAACAACTTCGAGGTGACGGTAGACTCGTTCGGCACGATCTGGCAGTCCGACAACGATGACGACGGCAACCGTGGCGTGCGCATCAACTACGTGATGGAATTTGGCAACTACGGCTACACTGACGTGTTGACCGGTGCAGGCTGGGGTGCCAAGCGCACCAACTGGGAAGCTGACATCCCGTCACGTCACTGGCACCAGAACGACCCCGGCGTTATTCCTAATCTGCTGCAAACCGGCCAGGGCTCACCCACCGGTATCGCCATCTATGAGGGAGATTTACTACCGAAAGTTTTCCAAGGCCAAATGATGCACTGCGATGCCGGGCCGCGAATTGTCCGTGCCTACCCGGTTCAGAAAAACGGCGCTGGCTATACCGGCAAAACTGTCAGCATGCTCGAGAGCAAGGATCCGTGGTATCGGCCTTCAGACGTCTGCACCGCGCCGGACGGCTCGGTGTTTGTCTCGGACTGGCACGACGGACACGTCGGCGGACATCACATGACTGACCACAAACCGGGCCAAATGACCGGCCGCATCTACCGACTCACCCCCAAGGGAAGCGGAGGCAAATACACTCTCCCTCAAAACCGCACCAGCCTCTCGATGCTCGCATCCCCCAACATGGCCTCGCGCTTCATCGCTTGGCAGCACCTCCACAAAGTGGGTACCCAAGCCGAAGGCGCCCTAGCCAAGCTCTGGCAGGGTGACAACCAGCGACTCCGTGCCCGGGCGCTGCACCTGCTCGCACGCATCGATGGCCTTGAAAAGAAATATATCGGCGAAGCGCTGCGCGACGACAATTCGGACATTCGCATCACCGGCCTTCGCATCGCTCGCGAACGTGGCCACGACGTGATCCCGATAGTGACCCAACTCTCCGCCGACCCCTCTGCAGCCGTCCGCCGCGAATGCGCGATCGCTCTGCGGCACAACGCCTCCCCGGCCGCCCCGGCACTCTGGGCCAAACTCGCGCAACAGCACGATGGCCAGGACCGCTGGTATCTCGAGGCGCTTGGCCTCGCACTGGACCGGCAGCAGGACCGGTTTTTCGACGCCTGGCTCGAGACGGTTGGCAGCAGGTGGGACACGCCGGTCGGCCGCGACATCGTCTGGCGTTCCCGCTCGAAAAAAACCTCCAACCTGCTCGTGAATATTCTGCTCAACAAGAAAACCAAGGAAGAGGACAAACCGCGCTACATCCGCGCACTTGACTTCCAATCCGGCCCGGAGAAAAACGCCGCGCTGATCAAACTGCTCGGCGCGGGGAGTTAATCAATCGGCCAGCAGAGACTCGATATAGGACAGGTCGGCCGGCGTAGTGACCTTGGGGTTGGGCTGATCGCACTCGACCAGTTGTACCGCCTGCCCAAGCGCCTCGCAAGCGGCGGTGTCATCGGTAATCGACAGGCCCTCGTCGCGCACCATGGCCAATGCGGCAAGGATGATCTCTCGCCGAAACACTTGCGGTGTCTGCACGGCCCACGCGTCTTTGCGGTCGATCGTCCCGACGATTTGCTCTCGGTCGTCACCACGCTTGAGCGTATCACTCACGCGCTTAGCCAACACCGCTGCGCCGGTCTCGCGCGCAGCGGCGAACGCAGCCTGAATAGCAGAATGCGGCGTGCACGGCCGGGCACCATCCTGAATCGCCACCAACTCCGACTCGGTGGCGGTGGCGCTGACGCCGTTCCAAACCGAGTCCTGCCTCTCCTCACCACCGGCGACGAGCCGCCAAGGTTTGCGAGCATTAATGCGCTTCGACAAGTCCTCAAAAAGAGGCCCTGCATCTTCACGAGTCACGATGATAATTTCGTCGGCCTGGGGGAGTTGATCAAACTGCCGCCATGTGTGCCCGACTAGAGGCAGGCCGGCTACGTCGAGGAACAGTTTGTCTCCCTGCCCCATCCGCGTGCCGCGCCCGGCGGCGACAATGACGATGGAAACTCCCCGCATGTCTCAGGCGACAAGGTCGTCGACAACATGGCCCTTGACGCCGGTTAGTCGCATGTCGAGGCCGTCAAAAAAGTAGGTTAGTTTTTCGTGATCCACTCCGAGCAAATGCAGCATTGTTGCGTGCATGTCGTGGATCTCAAGTTTATTCTCCACCGCATGATAGCCAAACTCGTCAGTCGCACCGTAGGTAACGCCCGGCTTTGCGCCGCCACCGGCCATCCAGATCGTGAAGCCGTACGGGTTGTGGTCACGGCCATCGCTGCCCTGCGCAAATGGTGTGCGCCCAAACTCACCAGACCAGACGACGAGCGTCTCGTCCAGTAGACCACGGGACTTGAGGTCCTGCAGCAAACCGGCGATCGGCTGGTCGGTGGCGCGGGCGTTGTCGCCGTGGTTTCGTAACAGGCCACCGTGGGCATCCCAGCGGTCGTTGCCGCCGATGCGCGGGCAAGTCAACTCGATGAACCGCACCCCCTTCTCGACCAGGCGCCGGGCCATCAGGCATTGCAGTCCATATGTGCGGGTATGCTCGTACTTCGACTCCAGCCCGTAAAGCCTGCGAGTCACTGCTGACTCGCCCTTGATGTCGATCAACTCCGGCACAGCGGCCTGCATTCGGTAAGCCATCTCGTAATTGGCAATCGCCGACTCGAGGGCATCGACGTGGCCCAGTCGGTCGAGCACACCCCGGTCGAGCTTGGCCAGCAGATCCAGCTTGGCTTGCTGCACGTCGGGCCGGCTTTCGCGCGGGCGTATGTCAGCCAGCGGTTCCTTGCCAGTCTTGAACACCGTCGCCTGATGACTCGCCGGCAGAAAGCCGTTGCCAAAATTATCCCAGCCGCCGGATGGCACAAGACCACCGTTTAGCACCACGAAACCTGGTAGATCAGTCGTCTGCGTGCCCAAGCCGTAGCTCGTCCACGCGCCCATGCTAGGCCGACCCTGCAAACCAGTGCCGGTGTGAAGGAAAAAATTCGCGCTGTTGTGCACGGAAAAATCCGACGTCATCGAGCGCACCACGCACAACTCGTCCGCCATCGCGCCGATGTTGGGGAAAATATCGCTGACGGTGAGCCCGCTCTGCCCGTATCGCTTAAACGCCCACGGTGACTTGTACGTCGTGCCGATATTGTCGAACTGCGTCGGACTGATCTTCGCGGCGAATGGCTTGCCGTGCTCACGCTCAAGCAGCGGCTTGGGATCGAACGAGTCCACCTGCGACACACCACCATCCATATAGAGGAAGATAATGTTCTTCGCACGGGGCGGATAATGCGATTTGCGCGGCGCAAACGGCGACGACGACCTGCCATAAACCGGATCGGCCAAAAGCGTGCTCAGCGCCAAAGCACCAAAACCGTTAGCGCAGCGGCCCAGCATCTCCCGGCGACTTAGCGGCCTAGGCAGGTTGTTGTTGCAGTGAGACGTCAGCGGCGGCGTCTTTTTCCGCGCTTGGAACTTGGAACTTGGAACTTGAAACTCCATTCAATTTAGATAAATAAATTCCTTCACATTGAACAGCGTGTGGCAGAGATCGACCAGCGGTTGCCTGAGTGACTCGTTGTCGTTTCGCTGCTGTTCAAGAAACTCGAGAGCCACCTTCGACTCCCACCGCTCCGGCTCGCGACCGAACGCCTGACTGTAGGCGAGACTCACCAATTCGCCGACGTTGGTGGTATCGGTTTTCAGAAGCAAATCGGCCCACAAGGCAGCCTGCCGATGCACGAACTCGTTGTTAAGCATAATGAGCGGCTGCGCCGGAGAGTTTGACACAACACGACGGCCCATTGTCGTGAACGGTGTCGGCTTATCAAATGCACTCAGCATCGGCTCGAGATGATTGCGGCGCACCTCGACGTAAACGCTGCGCCGCCCATCGCCGTCCATTGGACCGCTGCCCTTGGGGCTGCGGTTGCCTCGCATGAACGGCGTGATGTGCACCATCGGCCCCTTGCCAAACTGCTGTCGGTCAATGCGACCGGACACCATCAGCAACTGATCACGGACCGCCTCTGCCTGCATCCGCCGTATTGACATCCGGTACAACAGTCTATTGTTCGGGTCTACTTTCTCCCCGGCTAGGCTCGGCTTGCTCGACTGCCGATACGTACTCGATATCACCACCTGCCTGATCAACTCCTTCACCGACCAGCCGCGATCGATCACTTGGAATGCGAGATAATCCAGCAAACCGGGATGCGTTGGCTCTTGGCCGGTGACGCCGAAGTTGTCAACCGTTCCCACGATGCCGCGGCCAAACAGGTGATGCCAAATCCGATTCACCACCACACGTGAGACGAACGGGTTGCCCGGATCGACCATCCTCTGGGCCAACTCCATCCGCCCGCTGCCGCTCTTTGGAAGGTCACTTGGACCAAGTGCCTTTAGGAATGATCTCGACACCAAGCCGGGCTTTGGTGTGCGGGGATTTCCGCGGGTGAGCACCGGCTCGTCCTCGCCGTTGCCATCGAGCAACGACAATGCCCAAACAGGTGGCGGAATCGTCCGTTCAATGTCGGATTTAGCCTTCCGATAGGCGACAATCGCTTGGCCCTCGCGAGTCGGCGTCTCGAGAAGTTCGTCGTGGCGAATCACCCAGTTGAGCAACTCAGCGGTTTCGCGATCTGCTTGGCCGGCGGCGCAATCGTTGGCGGCGCTCGTCAGCAGCTTGGCCAAAGCGTTGGTCAACATCTCGTCACCCTCTAGCAACTTAGCCAAACGCGAATTGACCGGCGGCTCGACCGGCGGCGGTTCGGTACCGCCAAACTCCACCCGCTCAAGCGCAAACGCACCGCGCGGTGTGAACTCCACATGGACGCGATGGCCGATATAATCGCTTAGTTTGTGGCCGGACCATTTCCAGTCGCCGCCCTTGCTGTCGAGTTTTTGGTGGACCACCCCGTGGAGAGGACCGGTGACCTGCCGGTGCGAGTCAACCGCAAGAAAAACATCCGCTCGACCCCTATAGCGATACCACAGCGTGTCGCCGTTCACAGCAAAAGTGCGCGTGCGAAGCAGACCGGTGAAGCGCGTGCTCAATCCATCGCTGCGGGCAGCGCCGTGTTCGTTGAATTCCACAATCAGCCGTTTGTCATCGCTGCCGAACACCGGTGTGCCAGCAGGCATCGGCCCAGCGCCAAACTGCCGGCCGCCGGTGAACCATTCCTCCGGCCCCTGCGGGCGCCGATAGTCGGCCACCCTGTCGGCGGCGACCCAGTCGCGCTGGCTCTTGACGTAATTCCGCTCACCCTCCTCGACAGTGATGTTGACCTTGACCGACTTGGTTCGAGCGAGGGTGTCGACCTCGAGTTGGCGCAGCGCAGCGAGGGCATCGGCACGCGATTGGCCAAGCGCGACTTGCACCACTCCTCGCATCGGGTCAGCAACATCGCTCCGGGCCTTGGTGATATAATCAACCCAAGCAGCTAGTTTTTTCGGTTGGAGCTTTTTGGCCTCAGCCGCTTGTTTTATGGCCTTCTCCTGAGCTTTTTTTTCTTTTGAAGTATTTCGTAAAAGCTCTGCAGCAGCCGGCAGATAGTCGGACAAGCGTTTCACCTTGGTTTCGACGAGGGCGGCGAACTCACGCAGCAAGCCCGGCGTGCTATCACCCCGCAGCTTGGTCAAACGGCTGTGCGCCAAGGCCTGCGCCGTCGGGCCGGAAACATCCTTCAAATGAAAACCGGAACTCTGCAGATAGCCGGCAAAGCCGTAGTAGTCCTCCATTGTGATTGCGTCGGACTTGTGATCATGGCAGCGGGTGCAGCCCATCGTCAAACCGAGGAAGGCCTTGGAGTATACATCTATCTGGTTGTGCACGCGGTCGCACTCGTCAGCGCGGATGTCCACCGGCGAGTGGGTCGCCTCACCCAAGTGCCAAAAGCCGGTTCCTTGGACAGACTCATTGTAACGTGTGGCGGGGTCGATGCGCGGTTGTTCGACCTTGTCGCCGGCGATGTGCTCGATGACGAATTCGTCGTACGGCACGTCGGCGTTGAAGGCGCGGATGACGTAGTTGCGGTAACGGTACGCCTCGGGAATCGGGTAGTCGCCCTCGTGGCCGCGTGTCTCGGAGAAGCGCACTAGGTCGAGCCAATGCTGCCCCCAGCGTTCGCCAAAGTGCGGCGATGCGAGTAACTCCTCTACGAGGTTCACGTACGCAGCTGGCGAGCTATCTTTAACGAACGCCTCGACATCGGTCGGTGTCGGTGGCAGACCGGTGAGGTCGAAGTACAGTCGCCGTACGATCGTACGGCGCGATGCCGGTGCGCTTGGCACAAGCCCGGCCCCCTGCAGCTTGGCGAGGATAAATCGGTCGATGGCGTTGTTCGCCCAAGCTACGCCGGCGACCGACTCGACTGCGGGCGGGCGAATGTCGCCCCGCACAGGCTGCCATGCCCAGTGATCGGCTTTGTCTGCATGAGGAGTCGAACCGCCCGTGACACTTGAACAGGAGGCGGCAACCAAGCCAATCGCAGCCAGCCCCCGGATGAAATCAGGTAAAAAGCTCATGAACTACCGGTGGAGACTACAAAAACAGGAGCTTTATTCAAGTGAAAGCTCCAAAACTGAATACGCTTGACCAATGGCGAAAGAGGGTGAAACAACGGGGAAAAGCCCCGATAAACGCTTGCAATTGAGCGATTGACCTCTACAGTTCCCGCCCTTTTGTTGAAAGCCGAAATGAGCTATGACCCCACACAACTGATCCTGCTCGCGCAGGGCCAACCGCAGCAGCAAGGCAGCCCGTTGGGAATGGTTGTTCCCATGATCCTGATGGTTGTCATCTTCTACTTCCTGCTCATCCGGCCGCAGCAGAAGAAAGCCAAGGAGCACGACAAGATGGTGGCCGCGATCAAGACCGGGGTCTCGATCGTCACGCGGGGCGGCGTGGTGGGCACTGTGCAGTCGGTAAAGGAGACGACCGTCTCAGTGCGGTCACTGGAGAGCAAATTTGAACTCGAGAAACACGCCATTGAGCGCGTTCTCAGCGACAAGTCGGATTTAAATAAAGACAACAATTAACCCAAAACTGTGAAACGAAACAATATAGCCCGATTCCTGTTCCTGCTGCTTATTCTGGCCTGGGCTGGCACCGAGATGACGCCTCTCTGGGATCAACCCGGAAAACTGATCGAAGAATTCGGCAAAGCAGAAAACAAAGATGCGGAGTTTGAAAAAGCGATCGCCGAGGCCAAGGCGAATCATGCCAAGGACGACAGCAATGAGTTCGGCACACTATACACCGCGGTGGAAAAGTCCGAACTGGCACTGACCAACTATTTCCCCAACATGAATTTTCGGGGTCAAGTGCCGGACAACCGACTCGTGCTGCAACGAATACAAAAGCGTGTGGCCGGCCAAATCCAGCTAGGACTCGACCTCAAGGGAGGCTCGTCGTTCCTCGTCGCGATGGATACAAACAAGCTTGATAACGCCTCTGCCAGCGGCGCTCTCTCCCAGGCGGTCGAGGTGTTGCGGCGGCGCGTGGACTCCATTGGTGTCGCAGAGCCGGACATCCGCCCACTCGGAGCCAACAAAATCATGATCCAACTGCCGGGCTTGTCCGAAGCCGACCAAGCGAAAGCCAAGAAACTGGTGACAGAGGCCGCGTTTCTGGAGTTCGCCCTCGTTCACAAGGATTCCGCAAGGCTGCTAGCCAACGACATTACACCCGCGGGCTACAAGAAATACGCGCACACAACAAAGGACGCGCAGGGTAACAGCTTCACTGGCGACCTGCTGGTTGAGACCGGAAACGGATACGGTCTGAAGGGTGAACACATCATCAGTGCCTACCCTTCCCGCGATCCGCTGACACAATCGCCCATGATTCTTTTCGGCTTTAATAGTGCCGGAGGTGCGGCCATGTCGCAGTTGAGCGGCAATAACATCGGTGAACGGATGGCCATCATTTTAGATGGCAAACTGATGTCGGCCCCGACCTTGCAGGAGCGCATCACCAGCAACGGGCAGATCACCGGAGATTTCACCTCAGAGGAGGCGGCAAGCATCGCCAATGCGCTGCTTAACCCGCTCAAGGCACCGCTCAAGATTGAGGAGGAGATGAGTGTGGAGCCGAGCCTTGGTGCCGACTCGGTGAAGAGCGGCTTCAACGCTGCCCTGTACGGCGTAATCGCCGTGGCGGTGTTCATGCTTCTCTACTACTGGTTCTCCGGCATGGTGGCCAACTTCGCGCTGGTGCTGAACCTGTTCATTCTGATCGGCGTGATGTGCTACCTCAACGCCGCATTGACGCTACCGGGCATCGCCGGCATCGTGCTGACGATCGGCATGGCGATCGACGCCAACGTGCTGATCTTCGAGCGCATCCGGGAGGAACTCAAAGCTGGCAAGGGCACGCAAGGGGCGGTCGAGACCGGCTACAGCAAGGCATTCAGCACGATTATCGACGCCAACCTGACTACGCTTATCGTTTCGGTGATCCTGATGACCATGGGCACCGGCCCAGTGAAGGGTTTCGGCGTCACGCTGACCGTCGGCATCTGCGCCAGCATGTTCACCGCGCTGGTGATCACCCGGTTGGTTTTTGACTTGTTCAGGAACTTTGGCACCGGCCAAGGGATTCGCCTGCTGGATCAGCCCAAGTTCAACTTCATGGGCTTAGCAAAGTACGCCTTTATCATTTCGTGGACTCTAGTGGCAATCGGGATCGGGACCGGCATCAGCCGTGGCTCGGATGCCATGGGTGTGGACTTCAAGGGCGGCGATCAGGTCACTTTTGAGTTCACACAGCGGAAGGAAGTTGGCCAATTGAGGGACGCACTTACCCAAGCCGGCGTCGGGAACGCTATGATCCAGTATCAAGCGGGCGGCGGTAGCCGTGAGCGGCTCCAGGTCACGGTTGGCTTCGGCAACGGCGAGTCAGCCATCACCACCTTGGCCAAGGAGTTCGCTGCGGACAAGGGGTTCAAACAAGTCAGCCAGCTGCGCACCGGCCCCAGCATCAGCAACGAAATTTTGCAGGGTGCAACCAAATCGCTGCTGATAGCTCTGTTTGCCATTTTGGTTTACGTCACGTTCCGCTACGAATTCTCGTTCGCGCTGGGAGCCATCCTCGCCATCTGCCATGACGTGCTGATGACACTGGGCATCTTTTTCCTCTGGGACGGCGAGTTGAGCGCGCCGGTGATGGCGGCCGTACTGACGATCATCGGCTTCTCGATCAACGACACGATCGTGATTTTCGACCGTATCCGGGAAGACCTAAAGCTTGGCTTGCCCGGCACGTTCACCGAGATCATGAATGGTGCGATCAGCAAGACACTGAGCCGAACAATCATCACCTCCGGCACGACCCTGCTGGCGGCAGGATCGCTATTTCTGTTCGGCGGCGGTGCGATCCACTCCTTTGCCTTCGTGCTGCTGGCCGGCGTGGTAACCGGCACCTTCTCCAGCATCTTCATCGCCGGATCGCTGGTGCTCTGGAAAAACAAGGGAGAGAAACCAAAGCTGGCTGATGAAACCGTCATCACGCAGCACAGCATCTCCACCTCGGAGGCTTAAAGTGACCGAAATTTCGCCAGCCGCTGGGGAGTGCTCCTTGGCGGTTTTTCTTTTGCCAGAACCTCGCGTACGCCGCGCTCGACCAAGCACCATCCCACAGAAACACCCGGCATGATACTTGCCGCAGCCAACGAAGCCGCATTAACTATCGCACCAATGAACTGGGTTTGGTTTCTTGGCGCGGTGTTAACTTTCCTCGCGCTGGACTTGGGTGTGTTTCACAGCAAGGCTCACGCAGTCGGTTTTCGTGAGGCGCTGATGTGGACAACCATCTGGTTCTCCATGGCCATGGCGTTCGCCTTCTGGCTGGCCCCGATGATTGTCGGCAACCAATGGGGTGCCGATCAAGCGAAGCTGTTCGTTACCGGCTACGTGGTGGAATTGTCGCTCTCGATGGACAACGTTTTCGTCATCGCGCTGATTTTTTCCTACTTCCGTGTGCCGCTGGAGTATCAGCATCGC
>PVBE010757888.1_pt1 | contig 19313 bp, 12 predicted proteins | sample 1631181 | NCBI WGS metagenome assembly PVBE01 (sample SAMN08397723, study PRJNA350692) | Marine metagenome, whole genome shotgun sequencing project. | isolation source: water | place: Pacific Ocean | collected 2012-04 | reverse complement strand
AGACCCACATCATCAAGATACCAACCATCTGATTCAATAAATTGGTCTGTGAAAAAAGAGAAGCGAAGGCGAATCCCTTGGCCACCAAATTGGCTAACATCTGCCTGTTTTGTAATCCATGATTTGTTTACGCCTGTCCCTCTTTGACCATTACATGTTGGTACTGAATCACTACCATCAATTGCCCATAGGTTGTATATTTCGGATGCAGAGTTCAAGTTCTGTAATGTTTCATAGAAATTTGGTTCATTTGCCCCATATGGGATCCAATTGCGACCATCATCTGTTGAAATGTAGAGAACCCCTCCATCCCATGCCTCTTCTGCACAAGCAAATTGCTTGAATGAAATACGAGCGTGACTATTTGCTGGTATGTTCATTATTGGTGAAGTCAGATGAGACCATGTGTTTGCTTGATACAAACCCCCAAATTCAATACCAGCATAGTATGAACCATTAGATGGTGCGTCGGGACCATAACTCCAGTTTAAGTTATGAGCTTGGAATTCCCAGTCAGAACCTCTGACGGTTTCTGTACTCCAACCTTCTGGAAGAGGGGGGGAATCCTCAAAAGAATCGTATTGATAACTTGGGCCATTAATGCCATACAATGGTAAATGTTGCCACTCATCTAATCCTGTTCCGATTCCGCTGTGAGTTGTATTACCATTATTGATATCAGTGAAATTCAAATTCAAATGAGTTGTTTGATTGCCCGTAGTACCTGAAGTAATAATCACATCATCCAAGAACAAACCTTCTGGTGGGTCAAGTGTAGTGCCACCAAATCCGGAACCGGGAAAGTTATCGGTTTCCAAATAGACTCTGATGTAAACTGATGAATTGCCAGCAAGTGTTTGAGGTAGTGGATGAGAAAGATGTTTCCAACCTCTAGAATCATCAACATAAGTCTGTCCTCCAATGACTACGCCAAAAGCAGGCATATCTACAGAAAATGGAGTCCAAGGTGGCCAAGCACTAGAATTGTTGAGTGACCATTCCCAACGGAAATTGTCATAGACGTCTCCCTCCATATCAAAATCAACAGCGTAGTCTAGCATTATTGGGCCACTTGCATTTGATAGATTGACTTCAAACATCAAGTAAGATTCAGCATTATCCAAATAGGGTCCTGTTAGATTGCCGTGAAACCATGCTCCTGCATCTGCTCCTACATTTGTTAGATTTACATTGTCAATGAACCATCCAGGACGTTGTACCGTTGAGTTCATGTCAGTCCAAGCCACAAATCTGAAACGAACAGTACTTGCATTGGTTATGCCGGGTTGATTATCAAGATGGAATGATGCTTGTTGCCAACCAGTGGCATTGGGTGAAGCCCATACTTCAAAATTAGATCCACCACTTCCATTTGGTGAAGGTGCAGCAGAACTGATGCGGTTATTGTAACCACCATCAGGAATAATGTAGTTCCAGGATTGGCCACCATCAACACTCATCTCAACCCAAGCACCATCAGCATTACCAGAACCCAATGTGGGAGTATACATGTGCTGCCAATGTGAAAAAGTGAAATTGAAATCATTGACAATTGGGGGTACATAGAAATCGGGTGATTCCATCCATGTGTGCACCCCATTTGGTAATGATTGGTCAGCCATGGTGGCAATGATGTATCGTCCAGTGACTCCTCCAATCGGAATTAAGCCGCCACTTGATTCCCTAGCAGAACCATTCAATTGACCAGGAATTCCTAACATATCGCTAACCTCCCAAATTCCCTGTGTACCTCCCATAGTCCAATCTTGTAAAGTGCGAGTTAAGGTTTCAAAATCATTGATACGGCCTACAGAGTGGTCAGCGTCTAAACTTAAGGCTCCATCAAAGAAATTAGTTGTTGTTGAATTCCATAAACCCCAACTGAAATTGAGTCGTCCAGGCGCATTTTCTTCCCACACCATTCCTGTGCCAAGATCTGAATTGCTATCCTCACCAACTTCAAGCCATGCATCAAGAATAGTCTCACCTTCAGGAATAGAAAAACCAGTGATAGTAGTATTTCCACCACCTTCGCCTAAATCAGCCACACTTGGTCCAGACCAATTAGAATGAGTTGATGTTGCAAATGGGGAAAGAGGTGTTAAGATGAAAATCAAGACAATGAGGCACGAGCGTATGGACATCGAATTCCGCGACATATCACCGCCTCCGCACACTACTGTGTGCGCTTTCTTCGTTTGAATCCTCTCCAACAGTGGACGTGCATATATTCTCAATCATTGATTCAAAGTGAAGCATTCTTAGGGTGTCCCTGTGCAGGGGAGTTCCGGGCGACCTAAATGCAGAGTGATGGAAGTGATATGTCGCGGGTCAGCGCCACTCAATTGCAGGCAATTGAAAACCAATTATTCAGTTTAGTTCGCCAACAATCAAAGCGAAATCATCCAATTGAATTACCACGTCCAGACTTTTGGACCCAAGTTGCACTTCTACTAGGTAACATTGATACTGAGTTAGCAGAGATTGGTAAAAATGAAGGTTGGAGTGTCAAGGCAGTCAATCTCAGTAGAAGGCAAGGAAATGTCAGAAGAGCAGTTGCAGATTTGACTCAACATAGACTTACTTCATTTGTTCGTCATGCATCTACTGACAATCTTACTTTAGCCCCTCATGGTGATGCCCTAGGTGAAGTTAAGAAGAATTTAGCACCACTAGATTGGCAGAGGCATGATGCAGCAGAAAGAGCCTTTTACGAAGGATTAAATGAATTAATTGAGAAATACAAACACCAAGTTTCTTGGAATGTTTTGCAACAGGGTTTACTTGCTGAAGTAGAAGCAACTCCAACTGTAAAGCCGGGGACAACTCAACTTGACTCCTTTGTCAAGCAAGAAGGTGGACTAACAGGTCAAGGACCTCCTAAAATTAAGTTTGAAGAAATTGAGAAAACTCCCTATGATGATCCAGATGATGACGAGGAAGATAGGATTGCTCGAATGAGTGCATACCCTACATCAGGAATGGTCAATCCCGATATTTCTCCCCAACCAGTTAACGACACTACAACAACATCTCAAGATGATGATAATGAGGGTGGAGAAGAGTCCTCTACAGATATGATCCGCATCAAGATATTGCAAGATTTACCTGAACCCATAATTGATGCAGATGGCAAAGAATTGGAATTGATGACAGGCGATATTGAATACTGTGATTCCAACTATGCTAACGGATTAATTGCTGCAGGATTAGCAGAGAAAGCAAACTTGTGATAATAGTTCACTCATTGAGTGAGACTCAAACTGAATAATTCAGATTCAAGTTACATTTCTTAGGGTGATTTCAATAGTCACCGTATCAGGGATGTCCAAGCCATGAACGACTCTTGCTAATACAGCTTCATCCTTTGCAGAATTAATCTCTAATTCGATTAGACGCTTGTGAACACGCATTTCCCAATGATCCCAAGTCTCGCAACCTTCTCCATCGGGACTCTTGCGGCATGGAACTACAAGACGGCGAGTAGGCAGAGGAATAGGTCCTCTCATTGAGACGCCAGTTTGCTCTGAAATCATCTTGATTCCGCTACACAAGGTATCAACATGCTCGTGATTAAGTCCTGTGACTTTGATTGCTGTAATGCTTGCCATGAGGAGACCAACCTATGAGTTTTCTTCGGTTTTCCCCAACTGAATTGGCAATCACTTCTTCTCAATCTTCATGCAAACGCCAGCAGCCACGGTCTTACCCATGTCACGAATAGCGAAGCGGGATAGTTCAGGGAACGTATCTGCCTGCTCAATAGCCATTGGCTTTGTTGGTGCGAAGCGAACTAGACATGCATCTCCAGTTACAAGGAAGTCAGGGTTTGGTGTCTTCTCACCTTTGCTGGTCTTCTCAAGTAATTCTGCAAAGCGCACTGCTACTTGTGATGTGTGAGCGTGGAACACAGGAGTGTATCCTGCACCGATTGCCTTTGGAATGTCCATCAACTGGATTTGACCAACGAAGGTCTCATCGTGACGAACATACATTGGAGGGTTGTCGGTGTAACCAGCTACGTCACCACGGCGGATGTCAGTTGCTGATAGACCACGAACGTTGAATCCAACGTTGTCACCAGGTTGTGCTCGATCGACCACTGAGTGGTGCATCTCGATTGACTTGACTTCAGCACTTTGTTCGCTTGGGTTGAACTGAACAGTCTTTCCTGAGTGTAGGATACCAGTTTCTACCTTACCGACTGGAACTGTACCAATTCCGCCAATCTTGTATACATCCTGAATTGGCAAGCGCAGTGGCTTGTCAACTGGCTTTGGAGGCAACGTAACTGCATCAATGGCTTCGAACAATGTTGGTCCGCTGTACCATGGAGTGTTAGTACTCTTGTTGTAAATATTGTCTCCTTCAATAGCACTGCATGGAATGAAAGGTATGTCGTCAGGCTTGAAACCAGCCATGCGCAGTAGGTTTGAAACTTCTTCAACTACACTGTTGTACTTGTCTTGTGACCATGAAACACCAGAGATATCCATCTTGTTAACGTTAACAATAAGTTCCTTGACACCAAGAACCTTAGCCAAGAAAGCGTGTTCCTTGGTCTGAGCGTTTACACCATCGTTAGCTGCAACATTCAGAACTGCAGCGTCTGCTTGGCTAGTACCAGTAATCATGTTCTTGACGAAATCACGGTGACCAGGTGCATCAATGACTGTGAAGTAATAGTTAGGTGTGTAGAATTCTTTGTGAGCAACGTCAATGGTAATTCCACGTTCACGCTCTTCCTTCAATCCATCCATAACGTAAGCGAAACCGAATCCCGCCTTTCCACGCTCTGCTGCTTCCTTCTCGAACTTCTCGATAACGTGAGGCTCGATGTGCCCGCTGTCTAGCATCAAACGACCTACTGTGGTCGATTTTCCGTGGTCAACGTGACCTACGAAAACGATGTTCAGGTGTTCCTTGCTCTTATCTTCCCATTGTGAACCCATGTTTATACACTCCTTTGAGTGAGTCGGCCGACTCACCCCCCCTATTTGAACTAAACGCCACAGAGGCACATGTTCAACAGAGGTGAAAACGCTCAACTGAGTTGCAAATGACCTCATTTGTACTTTAGAATAATTTGTAATTCAAGTATTTCTGCGTTATGTTGTTTGGTATTGAAAACTTGGACAGTCCATTGACCATCCAAATAGGTACGGAAATCACCAGTGCTGGAAGTCATTACCAAACAATAATTGTCTTCGGAACAATCTGAGTCTGTTTGTTGCTCATCAGAATTAGCACTGCTGTTACGCACCTCTTCATCTGTTTCATTGAAGAAATAGAGGTCCATTCTATTATCCTGCTCACATAGTGCTCCACCACCTGCGCCGGGATCTTTCTTTGGATAGACAAGTCTTGCCTTGAACTGATTTATTTTCTGGGAATTCAGAAGATCATAAGTCAAGGGAGCAGTAAACTCTTCTCTAGGATTATCTGCAGAATTATTCCTCCCTATCTCACCGATATCGCTCCATTTTGCACGGGCGTTGACATAGACCCACGTGTCCTCACTAGAGGTCATTCCTTGGTCATCTGTAACAGTTAGTTGAATCCTCCATTCACCAGGGGAAACTTCCCATTGGTAGGTTTCGCCGGTGGCGTCAACATCGTTTGTCTTATCTCCGTCACCATCATCGTCAATGTTGATGTTAAGGTCCCATTTCCAACTTACTATCCAAGATTCTGCGCTTCCAGCCTCACTACCTGTAGCATCAAGTGAAACGGTGGTCGAAGGGTCCCAATCCCTTTCAGATTCATCCATCTCATCATCACAAATCCAAACGAGGATATAGGTTCCTGATGCTGGAGGCTCCTCGTCATCACAATCATCTGCTTTTGATGTAGCAATGGAAGCAGTTGGTTCTGCAGCATCTTCTGCAAATATTTTGAACTCCTGCTCTTTTTGAGTCTCAAACTCCCCGTCAGAAACAGAAAGGATGACAGTGTAATCACCTGCTGAATTATATGTGTGAGATGTTGTCAAACCGGTTCCAGTATTGGTGTCTCCGAAATTCCATGAATATGTGAGTGAATCTCCTTCTGCATCCGAAGAGCCAGTAGCATCAAAATTGAGCGTCATGCCTGCTTTTAGAGTTCCACTTTCCTGAACTGAAAAGGTAGCAGTGGGTGCAGAATTAGTATTGAATACCTCTAAACATCCGGGTGAAAGAACCACCATAATCAGTAGCATCACAAGAACTGATGGGCGCACAATCGCTTTCTTCATCAACTACTACCACACATCGGTCTATCATCAACCATTCGGCGTATTGGGAGATGAAAATTAGTTTCTTTCGGCCTTTAGAATAGGGCGATATGCAGAATAATGGTGCCTAGAAAGAGAACAGAGTCGCTTGCCGGTTGCCTTTGATGAGATCATCCCCAGTCCAGCCAAACGCCTCCGTGATGCGCCCCAATGCTGTAGCGAGTCTTTTGATGTAGAATTCGGGGTCATAGTCCGTTTGAATTTCACCAGTCTCATCTTCAATCCATGCAGTAATCCCCATCGGGCTTTTACTTGCATCTGTAACCAACCAGCCAACTTTCATGCCGGGGGTGAAATTCAATCCGGCAGCAATTCTCTGCTTTGCAGCTCTTACATGCACCAATCTATCTGGGTTTGTATAGACTGTAGTGAAATCAATTTGCCCATTATCTCTAACCTTTCCTTTACACGATTTACTAATGACGAGGTCTCTTGGTTCGATCTCTCCTCTCTTTACTCTCTTGATTAGGTCGACACAATGTTGTACGGCTTGGTCGGTTTCTCCATCTAGAATCATTGCGAAAAGTTGAGTCATAGCATCGGTTAGAATTGTGAATGAATCTGTTCTTCTCACTTCATATCCACGCACAAGTAACTTAGATTCAGGCCATACCATTTGCCCAACATAGCGCTTCTTAGCCCCATGGCTGAAAAATGATGATAGCCCAGTTTCAAACTCTAGTTCCGCCCCTTCTTTTGTGAATCGTTCTGCAATCTCTTCACCGAATTCAACCATGCCGCTGACAGCTTCATTCCAAGCTACCAAATCATCTCCTTCAGTGGGTATCTTCGAAGGCACCCCCTCTTTTACTGGGGCTTGGACAAAGACGCTATCCGTATCACTGTAAACCACATGATGGTTCTCATCGTCAAGTTGCTTGATGATGCTCTTGATGTTTGAGCGGGCCCATGCTGTGATAGAGGACCCCAAATCGTCATGAGTGAAGCGATAGAATTTGGAGGCAAATACTCCATAAAACGAATTCATTAGAATCTTGACTGCGTATTGCATACGATTGTGAAACATCTCATTAACACCATCGTCATTCTTGGCGGCGTCATACATCTCCTTCTTGTGATGTGCCCTCAGTTCCATCAAATCCTCTAACAGACGTGGGACTAAGCCACGCCGAGTTTCTGCGGGTAGGAATTTAGCACCGTATGGAGACTCATGGAACCCTTCCTCTGGGGCTTCATCGGGCCGAGCTTTTTCATCGATGCGAGTAGTATAGCATATGTTGTTGGAAATCATTATTGAAGGATACATCGATTTGAAATCGAGAACTGCAACCCAACGATGCACTCCTGCTTCAACTTCATGCACATAACCGCCAACGATTTGGTCGCCGCGATTACCTCGATTGGTTCTAGGGACCGCGACATTCTCCCTGTCTGCAAGTCTGATGACTAGGCTGTCAATCCACTGTGATGTGGTTCCTGATATTGCAATTTCAAGAGGTACCGCTGCTACAGAAGCCAATGCTTCTTTAGTTTGAACAGCACGAATTTGAGTTAATATTCTAAGTGGCAGAATGGTATCTTGAACGCAGTATTTCATTACCACATCTGGGCGTTCAGCCCATTCCTTATCCATCTTGGAGGCATCCACATCCATCTTATGGAGGTCTTCATCCTCAGGCCATAGAAGTTGGCAGACAAATTTGAGCGTCTCACGTTTTGGTCTCAATACCATTCTTGCTTGCCACCAAGCATCTAGTACACAGCGGCCATGAATGCGCCAAGTTCTACGATTTGTTTCTCTACCCGGAATCAATCTTTTTGATTCTGATTCAATGATGGGGACTCGGCCCCAACCAAACATATCGGCTTGGACAGAAAAATCACTTTTGCGTGCGAGCGAGCGTGCTCGCATCTGTAACCTTGGCAGATCGAAGTTGTCAATGTTGTATCCCGTGATGATATCTGGATCTTTTTCTCGCACTAATCGAGAAATGCCAGAGAGGATATCGATTTCACTCCCTCTGAACTCATAAGTTTCTTCTCTTTGTCCTTGCTGAATAACCACAGCAGCACAGAGAATTGTTTCTTCAGTAATAGATGTCTCAAGGTCAAACGACATCAGGATAAATGGGGTTGGGAATGGCTCGCATTTCTCAATATTAGAATAATCACAAGTCACTATCAAATCAACAGGATATAGGCCAGAGCCCCCAGCGGTTTTGATTCTTTGAGCCGCATCCATCCGCGCAGTTTCTCCTTTGTGTGATTCAGGTAATTCAGCAAGCAATTCGTCTGGCGCTCCATCTCCTGCCCACAATACATCACTATCACAACTGATGTGTGGGCCAATGTCATTGTCCATGAATAGTCGATTAACAAATGGAATATCTGCATTAGTAAGTTCCCAATCTTTCTCTAATTTATTTCGTATTTGATGACGAGAACCGGTCATCATCCATGGCCGCTTAATTTCAACTTTCCAGTGTGGTTTCACCCCATTGCGTGTCCATTTATCAACAGGTTCGTGGATTTTTGTGATGCCCTTGATTGAACTAACTTGCTCTAGCATAGGGTCTACATCAACTCCATCATCCGGTTTCCCAGGTATGCTGATTTCCAACCATGGCTTCATCCCAGTGACAAGAAGTAGGACTGAATGTCCCTCACGTGCTCGGCACCACAACTCAATGACTGTATCAGAACGGGTTTGAGAATCCATTATGTAAGAGCCTTGAACAACGCAACTTTGCACAATTGTTCGAGTCATACATTTCACTCCACTGTGACCAAGTCCAATGAACCCTTGCTATGCGGGAAGGGGTAACGGTTGATAACCGAGGCCACTTCTTGGGGTTTGCTAGGCTGTCATAGGTCTGCCAAGGTGAGCCACAATGAGCGAGGATTTATCGATTGATTGGGACTCAATGACATTCAGTTTCACACCAACTGATATGATGTATCAGGCAACCTGTAAACAAGGAGAGGAATGGCAATATGGAGAAATGGTTCCTTATGGTGACATTACGATTTCACCAGCCGCTGGCGTCCTAAATTACGGTCAAGGATTGTTTGAGGGAATGAAGGCACAGAGAAGTGTCAATGGCGGTATTGTACTATTCAGGCCCGAAAGAAATGGTGAGAGGCTTGCAGATGGCGCTCGCAGATTGGGAATGCCACCAATCCCTGTAGACATGTTTCTTGAAGCGGTAAACCAAGTCGTAGCGGCAAACGCTCGCTGGGTTCCACCAACTGGTAAAGGAGCGCTCTACATTAGGCCTGTACTATGGGGTACGGGTGCTATTCTCGGGGTTGCCCCTGCGCCAGAATACACTTTCATGATCTATGTTTGTCCCGTAGGTCCTTACTTCAAGGGAGGTATGCTTCCTATTGCCCTCAAAGTTTCAGAAGATTATCACCGTGCTGCACCAGGTGGTTCAGGTGCGGTCAAGGCGATTGGAAACTACGCTCCTGGCATGATGCCAAGCAAGAATGCGAAGAAGGACGGATTTGCTGAAATCATCTATCTCGATGCTACAAATCATCGTTATATCGAAGAAGTTGGTGCTGCTAACTTCTTCTGTGTCAAAGACGGAGTAATTTACACGCCTGAATTAACTGGTACTATTTTGCCAGGTATTACTCGTGCCAGTATTATTGATTTAGCCCGCCATCGAGGATATGATGTGGTTGAAGAAAAAGTCGATATCGATTTCGTGTTAGAAGCTGATGAGTGCTTCTGTGCAGGGACTGCGGCGGTGATTTCACCTATTGGTGCAATATGCAAGGGTGATTTGTGTACCAGTTATTGCAATAATGAGGTAGGCCCAGTCACTCGAGAACTCTATGATGCGTTGACTTCTATTCAGATTCAAGATGCCGCAGATGAATTCGGCTGGATTAAGGCAGTCCCTGTTCCTGAAATTACTGTTGAAAACTAGGATGATTACATGCCCCCATCAGAAATAAAATGTGGAGTATGTGACTATGTCAATATCTTTATCACTCCAACATGTAAGAACTGTAATGCGAGGCTAATGAAGAAACGGTCACGTTCTAGATCTAAACAATCGAAAGGCAAAGACAAGTACAAGAGAAAGAAACCCGAATGCTCTGGAAATAAAAAGACATTCACTAGCAAGGGAAAAGCGAGTATAGCCGCTAAGAAAATCTACAATAAAACTGGTAGGCTGTCAAGTTCCTATCGTTGTAAAATGTGCAAGGGATTTCATCTAACTAAATTCAAGTTCTAGATTTGTTGCTCAAAGGGTATGCGCATTGCCTAGGGATTGAGCAACACCTCAGTAAAGCGTTTATTCTTGAGGTGGTACAAGTTTTTGCTCTGCATCCCTAGTTTCAATCTCTGCTAACAGATTAGCCATGAAATTGTCAAGCGGAACCCCTTGAACTTGGTCGCCCGCACGGTTTCGGATACTGACTGTGCGTGATGAAGCCTCTTCGTCTCCTAGAACTAACATGTAGGATGGTTGCATCTTTCTGTGTGTACGGATCTTCTTGCCAATTGTGTTGTCACTGTCATCGACTTCAACTCTGATTCCAAGCAATTTCAATTCTTTACTGACTTCATTTGCGTAGTCAATGTGCTTCTCAGATATTGTCAAGATATGGACTTGAGTAGGTGACAACCAAGTTGGAAACTTACCAGCAAAGTGCTCTATCAATACACCACAGAATCTCTCCATGCTTCCAAATGGCGCACGGTGAATCATAACGGGCCGGTGCATCTCTCCATCTGCACCAGCATATTCCAAATCGAATCGCTCTGGAAGATTGTAATCAACCTGAACAGTTCCCAATTGCCATTCTCTTCCTAGCACATCTCGCACCACGAAGTCAATTTTTGGGCCATAGAAGGCAGCTTCACCTTTCTCTTCAGTAAATGGCACTCCAAGACTTGCTGCGGCAGAACGGCAAGCCTCCTCGGCCTTGTCCCACTTCGCACTTTCTCCTACATATTTGGAGGAATCATCTTCACGTAATCCTACACGAACTCGGTAATCGTCCATACCTAGGACTCCGAATATGACCTGTACTAACTCTATGCAACCAAGCACTTCATCTGCAATTTGGTCTTCAGTAACAAAGAGATGGGCATCGTCTTGAGTGAATCCACGTACGCGTGTTAATCCGGAAATTTCACCCGATTGTTCCCAGCGGTATACAGTACCAAACTCAGCAAGTCTTAGTGGGAGGTCACGGTATGAGTGGGGTTGGGAATTGTAAATGCGAATATGATGTGGGCAATTCATTGGCTTCAATAGATAACCATCAATTTCACCTTCTTCCATCAAGTTTGAGAGTTCAGAACAACTACACCCATCATCAGAAAGTTTTGCCATTAAGTCGCGCTCTACAAGTGGAGGGTACTGGCTATCTTGGTAGTAAGGGAAGTGACCTGATGTGCGATATAGGTCGAGTTTTCCTATATGGGGTGTAAATACCTGAGAATACCCCTGTCTTCTCAAATGTTCACCTATGAAGTTCTGTAACTCTTGACGCACTACACTTCCTCGTGGGGTCCAGAGAACCAAGCCTTGGCCGACCATCTCATCAATATGGAAAAGTTGCAAATCCTTGCCTAATTTTCTGTGGTCGCGCAGTGCTGCCTCTCTCAACAATCTCTCTCTTGCTTGTAAGTCCTCTTTGGTAGCGTAACACATTCCGTAGATGCGTACGAGGTGTTCCCGGCTGGAATCTGCTCTCCAGAAGGCGGTTGAAGTTGAAGTCAATTTGAAGTGGCGCAGATAGGATGTAGATGGAACATGTGGGCCGCGGCAGAGGTCTACAAATTCACCTTGTCGATATACACTTGAGCCAGCACCATCATCGAGTTTGTCATCCATGATTTCAATCTTGAACTGATTATCAGCAAACATTTGACGAAGTGATTCACCATCATGTTCTTCACGACTAATCTTCAGATTTTGCTTGACTAGATATTTCATCTTCTTCTCGATTTCTCGTAAGCCTTCCTCGCTGAGGGGTTCCATCTCGAAATCATAGTAGAAGCCGTGTTCAATTGGGGGGCCAATTGTGGGTTTGGCACCGGGGTGTAACTCAGTTACTGCTTGAGCTAGGAGGTGGGCGCATGAGTGTCTTAGGACATGGAGCCCCTCATCACTATCCGAGTTAATTTGATCAAGGGTGCAAGATTCTTCGATAGGAGTAGATAAGTCGCATGGCTCACCATTGATTATAGCCGCTACAGCTCCTCTGCCGAAGGCATCTTTGATGACTTCTCCAGCAGAGACGCCTGATGCAATCTCGTGGCTTGAGCCATCTGGAAGTGATACTTCTACCATCGACATCGCAACGCCCTAGAGGGCGATGGGGCTAGACTAGCCATATCAACACGACGCAAATTGAATGTTCCAATCAAGCAAACAAGTGGTGTTTCTTATTCATCCGTTGGTGGGCCTGAGGGCGGCATAGGACCTGGACCACTTGGTGGGCCTGCTGGAGGCATAGGACCTGGACCACTTGGTGGACCTGCTGGAGGCATAGGACCTGGGCCACTTGGTGGACCTGCTGGAGGCATAGGACCTGGACCACTTGGTGGACCTGCTGGAGGCATAGGGCTAGGCTCTTCAGTTGCAGGTTCCGCAGAAGGTTCTACTGGTGGTGTTGAATCTATCTCATCCATTAAGGAGCCCGCTAAGTTCAACAAATCGAAATTTTCTGCGGGCAAAGCCTCAACAGGGGCCTCTTCTGCAAGAGTTGAATCAGTATCATCTACAGTGGCTTCTTCCTCAGCAACAGTTAGTTCGGGTTCAGCAACGGTTAGTTCGGGTTCAGGAACAGCTAGTTCGGGCTCATCTACAGAAGGTGTTTCGGGTGTTTCCAATTCTTCTGGGACATCATCTTCTGGGGTGCCAAGCAAGCGGTCAATTATCTGATTTTTAGTGCCATCAGAAGAAACCCCTCTACCTTCGGCTAATTTAGATAGTTCTGCTTTCTTCATTTTATTCATGACAGATTTAGTGGGTAATTTAGGAATTGTTCTGACCGCTTTCGCACCAGGATCCCAACTCACTTCATCGAATTTTTCCTCGGGTACTGGTGGTGCATTCTCGCCTTCAAATACTGCAGCACCTCCCTCCCATTCATTATCGAAATGAGATTCCCAATCACCAAAATCTTTTACTTTTGGTTTTGGCTGTTCTGCAACTTGAGGTGGCACTTCTATTACTGGTTCAGCAACGACTGGTTCAGCAACAACTGGTTCAGCAACAACTGGTTCCGTAATGGTGGGTTCTGGCACAGGCATTGGGCCAAGTCCACTCATGGGTGGCATTGCAGAAGAATCAACGGACATATTTGGTGCTTCAGTTGGAATTTCTGCGGGTGAATCTTGCTCTAAAATTTCTGATGGTGGGCCGGATGGAGGGGCTAAACTTGGCTCCACTGGAGGCATAGCACCGGGACCCATTGGAGGCATAGCACCCGGTGGCATTGTACCAGGGCCCATTGGAGGCATAGCACCCGGTGGCATTGTACCAGGGCCCATTGGAGGCATAGCGCCGGGACCCATTGGAGGCATAGCGCCGGGACCCATTGGAGGCATAGCACCGGGGCCCATTGGAGGCATAGCGCCGGAGTCCATTGGGGGCCCTGCAGGTGTAAGGGTAGTCAACAAAGGATCAGGAGCAGGTTCTGGTTCAGGGCCTGCTTCTGGCATTGGGGGGCCAGCAGTAACTGCGGCAGGCATAGGTGGGCCTGTGGGTGCGGGGGTTACGAGGGGATCTGGTGTTGCTGTTTGTGTACTCTCAACTAACTTTTCAGCCTCTGCTTTAGATTCGGCCGCAGCTAACTCCTCTCGGGCCAGAATCATATCGTCCATACCGGACTTAAACACGTCCTCAAAGGTCTTTCCCGACTTTTTATCACCGCTAACCATGATGCACGCCGAACCTCGCACTACGGATGAAGTCTTGAATGCGTTGGCCGATTGTCTAGCCACAAAGTTACTCAACAGCCTTGATGAATAGGGTTCTCTTCGCCTTAATCATGGCCTTGGTCGGACTGCTTGTAAATCCCGATGCTGGGCTTGGCGGCAGGCTTGGATTCAAGGGCAGTGATGGTCGTGCAGAACAGGCTCGTAGTGAAGGTGCTGAAGATCGTTCTGGGCCACGCATGCATCAGACACTTCTTAGATTGATAGAACTAGGGGCCGATAAAGTCCAATTCCTTACATGTGAAGGGCGAATGGGGGATTCTTGGCTTCCCGAGGGGATCAACAATGTATCCAAAATTACGGGGGCTGAACCTAGTAATGCGCAGGATACAAAAAATGCAGTCATAAAAATGGTAGAAGGTGGAATTGATGCGCTTCTTTATGCTGGAGGCGATGGCACCACTAGAGATATTATTTCAACACTTCAAGAAATTGGTAGAGATGATTTACCCTTGATTGGAGTCCCAAGCGGAGTTAAGATGCATAGTGGTTGTTTTGCTGCAACACCTCAGGCTGCCGCAGAGGTGCTACACGCTTGGTTTCGTGGCGATCTACTTGTTGCTAATACAGAGGTAATGGACCTCGATGAGGAGGCCTATCTCAGGGGTGAATGGAAAGTTAGGTTGTATGCTGAAGCAATGACGCCTGCTTCTCCAAGGTGGATGCAAGGAGCAAAGCAACGAATTGAGACAAGTGATGAATCTGAAATCATTGAGGGAATTGCCGAACACATTGGTGAAATGATGGATGAAGATGATAATCTTCTCATCGTTTGGGGTTCGGGAGGCACTCTTAGACGCATGGCAAAGCACCTAGGTTTTGAGAAAACAGTGTTAGGAATTGATGTCGTACAAAGTAGTCAAATCATAGCTGAAGATGTCAATGAATCTGATTTGCTAAAACTTCTTTCATCACATGATGGTAAATCACTCATTCTACTATCTCCTATGGGGGGTCAAGGATTTTTGATTGGAAGAGGAAATCTACAGATTTCACCTGCAGTTATTCGGCAAGTGGGAATTGATGGAGTTCTTGGTATCGCCACGCCAGCTAAATTATTGTCACTCACAACACTGAGGATTGACAGTGGTGAAAGAACATTGGATAATGAATTTAGAAATAAGAAATATCTCAAAGTATTACAAGGATATAGAACTACTAGACTAATCAAAGTCTCACAAGAGTAGTTATTTCATTCTAGCAAAAGCGGCTTCAACTAGACCAAAGAATGGAGGGCTTGGCCTTGTAGGCCTACTCTTAAATTCAGGATGATATTGTGTTCCAAAGAAGTATGGATGCCCTTCTAATTCTATTATTTCCATCCGTTGTCCCTCTGTATCTTTTCCAACAAAGCGAAGTCCCTTCTCTTCTAATTGAGATATCATATCTGGATTGACTTCGTAGCGATGACGGTGTCTCTCATGAATTTCAGTTTCACCACCATACAATTGATATGCTGCACATTCTTTTGTCTGGATATTAGTTTGACGACTGCCAAGGCGCATTGTTCCTCCCATGTGTGTCCGACTTCCTTCGGGCATGAAAATCACCGTTGGGTGTGGCGTATCTTCATCGAACTCTGTGCTGTTTGCTCCCTTTAGTCCGAGAACATTTCGGGTAAATTCAATGACCGCTACCTGGAGGCCAAGACAGACTCCAAGGTATGGTATGTTGTTCATTCTTGCATGGTTTGCTGCGAGTATTTTTCCCTCAATCCCACGATTACCAAATCCTCCAGGCACTAATATTCCATCTGCGGCACGCAAATCTTCCCAAGATTGGGAATACCTCTCGGGTTCGCTTTCTTTTGATTCGGGTTCAAGCAAGGCTGCTTCTACCCAACAAATATTCATCTTTGCTCCTACTTTGAATGCTGAATGCTGTAATGCTTTGATGACACTAAGATAAGAATCTGAAAGACCAGTGTACTTGCCTACCATGGCAATTGTGATTTCATCTTCTAATGAATCAACATGATCTGCCATTTCCTTCCAAGCATCGAATAAAGGTCTGTCATTTGACATTGTAAGTTGTAGTTTGTCAACAATCATCTGAGTGGTATTCTGTTCTTCAAGTAGTATTGGGACACGGTAGATATTGGAAACATCATGAGCACTGAGCACATGAGATTCGTGGACATGGCAAAAGAGAGCCAACTTTTCTTTTGTAGCGCTCTGCAATGGCTTTTCAGAACGACAGACTAGGAAATCAGGTGAGAGGCCAGCGGCACGTAACTCCTTCACAGTGTGTTGAGTTGGCTTAGTCTTCTGTTCACCCACCACGCCCACCACAGGTACTAGACTTACATGAACCAAGACAAAGTTCTCTTTCCCAACTCGGAATTGGAACTGCCGTAGTGCTTCTATGAACGGGGCGCTCTCGATATCACCGACAGTCCCACCCAATTCAATTACACAGACATCTGGCTGGTCACCATTGCCATCTACTGGAATCGAGGCGACTCTCTCAATCCAATCTTGGATTTCATCAGTAATGTGTGGAACGACTTGAACAGTTTTTCCCAGATAATCGCCGCGTCGCTCAGCTTCAATCACTTTGGAGTAGACCTTACCGGTTGTCAAATTATTATCACGTGTGAGTGTAATGTCTAGGAAGCGTTCGTAGTTGCCTAAATCTAAATCGACTTCCCCTCCATCATCAAGCACAAACACTTCACCATGCTCAAAAGGACTCATTGTCCCAGCATCGCTATTGAGGTAAGGATCAATTTTGAGCGCTGTGACTCTATATCCTAGTGATTTTAACAGCATTCCAATACTACTAGCGGTTACTCCTTTTCCTAATCCAGAGAGAACCCCGCCGCTGACAATAACATACCTCATGGCAATCAACGGGATATGGACCCGTTGGGTATAGCATATCAACATTAGTACAATTATGGTCGAAAGACCTCATCTACACTTCATAATTTGCTTGAATCATTCGGCCACGCATCTTCAAGTATCGACTTCCCCAGCGCGTCCCAATGACCGAGCAACCCGGCTCATGCGTGCTTGTCACAGGTGCACTTGGTCAAATCGGTACAGAATTGGTTGTTGCGTTGCGTCAACGCCATGGTGTTGATTCAGTTATTGCAACTGATCTGCGAGAAATAAACGACCATTCAGTAGTGATTTCAGGCATATTTGCTGTAGCTGATGTATTGGACAAAAATCGGCTTGAAGAGTTAATAATCAAACATTCTGTTGACACGGTATACCATCTAGCGGCAATACTCTCAGCAACAGGTGAAAAGAATCCAGAACTATGCGAGCGGGTCAACCTTGGTGGGTTGGCAAATGTTCTCGAACTTGCTAAGGAACACAACCTAAGATTATACACTCCATCTTCAATTGCTGTTTTTGGTCCAGACTGCCCTTCATTAGCACCCCAAGAAACATCACTTAATCCAACTACGATGTATGGGATGACCAAGGTTGCAGGCGAAGTCATGGCTAACTATTACTGGGAGAACCACAATGTAGATGTGCGAGGTATTCGTTATCCAGGTTTGATTTCATGGAAGGCGCCCCCCGGTGGTGGGACTACAGATTATGCTGTGGAAATTTTTCACCATGCTATTGAATCGGGTAATTACACATGTTTTGTTAAACCAGATACTAAGTTGCCAATGATGTACATGGATGACGCCATCCGTGCGACTCTTGAATTGATGGACGCGCCCTTAGAGTCTCTTGGTTCAGCACGGGCGGGGTACAATATTGCTGGAGTCTCTTTTACTGCTGAAGAATTGGCAAATGAGATTACTGTTAGGCTTCCAAATTTTGTTTGTAGTTATGAGCCAGACATTAGGCAGAAATATGCTGATTCATGGCCCAGTATGATTGATGATTCTCAAGCACAGAATGATTGGGGTTGGGAGCCGCAATTTGGCTTGGAACAATTAGTTGAAGAAATGTTGGAAAACTTGTCATAAGTGAGGAATTAAGAATGTCTAAAGTAGATCGATTTTATGGAATGAAATTAAGCACTGCTGCAAATGTTGCGATATTATTACTCGTATCAGTTCTAGCATTAATACATTTGAAAACAATAATTCAACCATTTATTGTTGCTATTTTGCTATTTTTCCTGATCAATCCCTCTGCAAAATGGCTCGAGGATCGTTATGGTCATCCTCTATTGGCTTATGGAATCCTAGTTGCAATTACGATAGGATTCATTTCTTTAGCGGCGATTCTTCTATATGCTAATTTACAATCATTTTCCGATAAGGTACCGGAACTTGCTGAACAATTCAATGAAAAAGTTACTTGGCTTGAGGGCATAACTATCTTTGGTCATTCGATAGAACTAACATCTGTGGTGGATAATATTGGAATAGATTCCATAGAAGCATATTCAAAAGGTTTTCTTGGAACAATAACTAGTTTTTCAGGAAGTGTGGCAACAACTTTGATATTTTTGATATTCATTGTTCTTGAAGCAGAATCACTACCGGGGCGCTTAGAAGCAGCATATCCTAGGCAGGTTTCTAGATTACAGAAAATAGCTGATGGTTCTGGTAAAAGTGTTAGCACATATGTGTTAACTAGAGCTTCAGTGGCATTTGGGCAATCAGTTTTCGTAGCTGTAATCCTCTTCTTTTTCGGAATCCCGGGGTGGTTTCTTTGGGCCAGTATTGCATTTTTACTAGATTTCGTGCCTTACATTGGTGGTCTTATTGCTACCTTGCCACCAATCATTCTTGGATTTGTTTTATTCGAACCTACGACTCTAGCATTGTTGGTGGTTCTCTTAGTTGTGAACCAGCAAACTTGGGGTGGTTTTATTGAGCCGCAACTATCAGGTGAAAGACTCGATATGTCACCAATTGCTCTGCTATTATTAGTTGCCTTTTGGGGCTGGGTTTGGGGCTTAATGGGGATGGTTCTTGGCGTACCTCTAGGAGTTATTATGAAACTGGCTCTAGATAATGATGAGAAAACCAAGCCCATCGCAATAATGCTTTCAAAAAATCCACCTGCTGAAGAAGAGTGATGGTTCAGACCCTTGTGGGTCCGTAGAAAAGTATTCAGTAATCCTAGAATTAGGTAACCGTGATGATAAATTGGATAATCACCATAATTGGACTCGTGTTCCTGT
>PVBE011307824.1_pt1 | contig 19315 bp, 19 predicted proteins | sample 1631181 | NCBI WGS metagenome assembly PVBE01 (sample SAMN08397723, study PRJNA350692) | Marine metagenome, whole genome shotgun sequencing project. | isolation source: water | place: Pacific Ocean | collected 2012-04 | reverse complement strand
CTCGGCATTTTGCGCCCAGAATATCCGGCTACCGCGTTGCAAAGCTTCGAAATAGCACCACTATTCCGTGCGCTTCGCGCCTTGTATCCGAATATTCTGGACACAAGCTGCTCGACCCAGACTTATTCAGAGGTTCCCTAAGCTCTCTATTGTGCCGATCAACGCTGCATCCGATCGCGATCGCCGCCGATCGTGAAGACGTTGGTTACCAATCGTAGGTTTGGCCAATTGCGTTGACGATCTTGTTTTGCTGCGATTCGCCTACGGCCTTAAGTGCGAGCATCAACTTATTATCGTGGTTAACGATCAACTGGAAGTACTTTTTCGCGACTTTTACTAAAGTCACCGGTCCGTTAGCCCGAACGTTCGCGTTTCGTTTGCCGGAGCCGTCCGGCAGCAGCGCCTGCTCACCAAAGTAGTTACCCTTGAACAATTCGGCAAGCACGACGATTTGACCATCCTCGTCGACGACAAATACTTCGACAGATCCGTCGAGCACGATATACATGAAATCGCCATCTTCAGCTTCCCGGACTACGATATCGTCGGCGTCAAATGAGACGACGTCGGTCCATGTGTCGATCTGGTCCAGATCTTTTTTCGACAGCGAACGGAATAGACGTACGCCGCGGATGAGCATCTTGACGCGATCCTCCTCCGGGGTCGCTTCGATATCGGCTGCTATGGCGCCCAGATCTTCGTCCTGGCTGATCCCGAGAGCAACGTCCTTTTTTGTTATTTTGAATAATTCACTGCTCTGAAGCGCCCGGACACTGGCATTCCGTTTACCCGTCGCCCCGGGCAACAGCGCTTGCTCACCGAAAAACTCACCGGCCTTCAGGGTGGCAATCGTTATCTCGCGGCCGCCAACGGCCTTGATTCGTACATCGACGGCTCCTTCAAGAATGATGTACATGCAATCGCCGAATTCGTTCTCCTCGATGATCATCTCGAGCGGCCGGAAGCTGACGATCCCGTTATCCGGAGAATCGATTATCTGCTTTAGCTCATTTTCAGTCAGGCTCGCAAAGATGGGAACCTGTTGCAGCAACTCGACATTTGTGCGCAAAGTGGGCATTACGGTCTCCACCGATACGTTAGTCCGTCCCGGGGGATTTTACAGTGCCGGCGGAATTATCGGAACAACCAGCCTGAAATGCGTTGCAGAAGCGTTTTGGGGGGGCGGCAGCGATTCGATCGGTTGAACGAATAACGTGCTCACGACTTCGATGGCCGATCGTTCAGCCTCGGTACGAATAGAAGCTACCGATATCTCGAATTCGCGTTCAGCGTCGTTCATTACCCGTTTGAGCACGAGCTTGTTGTTCATCGTACAGGCGCGGAACAATTTCTTGATCTCACCGCGAATATGATGAGTAACCACGCTGCGACTAACCGTCCCTTGGTTCCTCTTGAATACCGTATAGACCTGCTGTTTACCGTAATACGAATAGAACGATACGGCCTGAATCAGCAAATTGCGGGCGGCGAGAAGCAGCATCCCGTCGATGTGTTTGGCGACAAAGGGGTTGCCGATCGCCTTAAATAGGTTATTAACGATGGTGACGAGATCGTTGGTCGGCATGAACATTACTTCGCTGTCGACGAGAAAAATGCCGTCTATCGACCTTTGCACGGTTCGAATTTTTTCCTGGAAATCATAAAGTTTCCGCACCGCATCCTCGACTTCGTAGATCAGCTGCATCCCCAGGATCGCCGTTATCGACTCAAAGCGCGTCCGAGCTTCGATCAGGATTTCGTTCAGCTCGTGAAGCTCGTCCGCCGTGTAGCCGCTACCGACATTTGCGAGCAGGTACTCGTTGGCGTGCAGCAGGGCTTCGTGTATTTGATCGCGATAATCCTCGAGCGCGCGTATTTTGAATTCTGACAGTCTGCTAGCTCGTGCTTTTTCGTCGAAATCTACTGAAAGGCGGTACGCGGGCGAGTACCCATCCAGCAAGTCATGCAACGCGGAGTAGCTGCCTAACGTCTCGGCAAATAGAAATCTTTTTCGCAAATCGTCGTGTTCGGGGACGAAGCGGTCGGGGTCAGCAGGATCAGGGAATTTGGTGTCGCTTTCCTGGTCCCTCTCGTCAACGATACGCAACGTACGCTGGAACAATTCCAACGTGCGGTCGGCGACATCTTCGATCTCGATACAGTCGCCTCGACTGACCCGCGCTAAAACGGCAAGGTCGAGCGTCGCGTCGGTATCAACCTCTACGGGTTCCTGTAAGGCTTCGGATATTGCGAGTGCGTGCATCATTATCGTTATCATTATCGGAAACCAGAGCCGGATTCTTGAGGGCCCATCGTCCGCTATTTCCAGTTCGTGAAACCAAGAAACCTCTGACTAATTCCGGGATAGTCGAGTTGTCGCTAATAATTGCTCAGGTCAAGGTACGGCACGCAGGTGATAGCGGTGACTATTGGCAAGCGCCGCAACACAGACCTGGACGGTTTCGGACGCCAGGCGATATTCCGCGAATTAATCTGAGGTTCCCCAGTTTATATAGTCATACAATGAAAGGGCGGCAAGCTCGTTTGTTCATGCTGCGACGGAGTTCACTCTACGGAGACCAAAATGGTTAACCAGAGCTTGATTATCATGCGTCACGCGAAGTCCGATTGGACCGGCGGACAGCGGTCGGATTACGCGCGGCCGCTGGCTTCCAGGGGGGTGCGAAACGCGGCCGCAATGGCGCAATGGCTGGGTCAGCAGGATTTTGCACCTACCTGTATCAAGAGTTCTCCGGCGGTACGGGCGGCCGAAACGGCGCGGATTGTCGCGAAGGAATTGGGCGGAACGCTGATCATCTGGGAGAGCAAGCTCTACCTCGCGGATTTAAGTGACTTGCTCGAGATCGCGGCGCACCCGCCAAGCGCCCGTTGGTTGCTAGTCGGTCACAACCCCGGACTGGAATCCTTGGTTCGATTCTGTGACCCCGAAATCGAGGACCGCACCGCCCACGGCAAACTGCTACCGACAGGCGCGCTTTACGCGTTCGTCATCGATACGGACAATGAGAAACTGAGCCCGGGTTGCGGGTCCTTGATCTGTCATCAGCGGCCTAAGTCGCTCGATTGAGCACGGTGACTGCCCTCCATTTCCGCTAAGCGTCGATGGCGTGCGGACCGAAATGCGCGCGACCGAGGCCGGTCGCGGGCCGGATATTCGAGTTTCCCTACAAAAACCAGACGACAGGAAACACGAGCACCGCCATGACGAAAACCAACCACTCCATATCGTGGTCTTCCAGCCACCCGGTGAAGTGCAGTATTACGACGGCGATGGCGACTAGATAGAATAGCCCGAACAAAGCAGCTGTCATCCCATCGATCCCCTAATCTCTCTGAATGCTGCTTATTGACGCCAATTCTAGACGATTTTGTCTTTCTTAACCGCCTTTTTGTGCGGTAATCACCGGAGTACGGCAATCGTCCACACATCAATGATTGATATAGCGGCCCGAATTTGCGATTCGTTAATATTCGGCGCACCATCCGGTGCTCTCGCATCCTTGCCGGTGCTCGGAGTGAGCATTTGAACAAACCTACTGGAATCGCGGCTTGATTTGCCGCCAGCTTCCTGAAGCGTTGGCCGATTAGAGCTAAAATCTAACAAATTCGGCGGTAAGCGGAGAGCCAGCGGCTTGAACAGCGACAAATCGCGCGAGAGCGTGTTTGAGTTTCCATGTGATTTCCCGATAAAAGTCATGGGGCTGGCGGATGATAATTTCGATGCCCTGGTCGTGGAAATCGTCATGCGTCACGTCGGCGATCTGAAAGAGGGTGCGATCGTGGTCCGGCCGAGCCGTAAAGGAAAGTATGTTTCTGTGACCGTGACATTCGAAGCTCAAGGGCAGCGCCAACTCGATGAGCTCTACCGGGAACTCAGCGGGCACGCTAGGATCTTAATGGTTTTATGAAAGTTCTCGTTCGACATTTCGGTCTGGCGCAATACGATTGGGCTCTCACCCGTATGCGCGAATTTGTCGATGCCCGTGGACCGGAAAGCGCAGATGAAATCTGGTTCTTACAGCACCTGCCCGTATTCACTCAGGGCCAAGGGGGGCTAGCGACCCACGTCCATGATACCGGCGATATTCCGGTCGTTCAGACGGACCGCGGCGGACAGGTGACCTATCATGGCCCTGGTCAGTTAGTCGCCTATATTTTGATGGATCTTCGCCGTCAGGGGATCGGGCCGCGAGAACTCGTAGGCCGGATCGAAAAAAGCATCCTTGCGTTGTTGGACGGGCTGGGTATCCATGCGCAGCGTCGGCCCGGTGCTCCGGGCGTATATGTCGGTGCCGCGAAAATCGCGGCCCTGGGCCTGCGAATTCGCCGCGGTACGTCTTATCATGGGTTGTCGCTAAACGTGAATCTCGATCCGGAACCTTTTAGCCGGATCGACCCGTGTGGCTACCGCGGGCTGGAAGTTACACGGCTGCGGGATTTCGGTATCGACATGGATTGCGCGGCGGTCGCCCGGCGCTTGTTGCCGGAGTTGATCCGGTCACTGTACGGTGACGAGCGGCGGATAGAAGTGACCGAGGTGCGGAAACCGGATCCGAATACAGGTGTGACGAATGAAAGCAATAAAAGAGGGGTTGAAGAAAAGAATGGGGTCGGAGTCATATAGAAGCGCGCGGAATCCGAAGGCCGACGACGATGCGAAATGACTCCGATCCTTTCTTCTTATAGCTGCTATGGCCGATCACGAGAAAAGAACGCGTGTACAACGTGGCGCCGATAAGGTCGCCAGAAATCCTGTCAAAGTCGAGCCGACCCGCGGTCCACTCGCGCGCAAGCCCTCATGGATCCGGGCAAAAGCGCCTACCGATCCGAGAGTCAGAGACCTGAAGCAACTCATACGCGCGCACAAATTGCACACGGTTTGCGAAGAAGCCTCGTGTCCGAACCTGGGAGAATGTTTTAGCCACGGGGCGGCGACCTTCATGATCATGGGGGATCTGTGTACCCGGCGGTGTCCTTTCTGCGACGTCGCGCACGGGCGCCCGGAGCCCCTCGACGAAAAGGAACCGCGACGCCTCGCCGATGCGATTCGGGCAATGGGTTTGAAATATGTGGTGATCACCTCGGTCAATCGCGACGATCTGCGTGACGGAGGTGCCGCCCATTTTGCCAGTTGCGTCGACTCAACCCGGCAGCAGTCGCCGGAGACAAAGATCGAGATCCTAGTTCCCGATTTCCGCGGTCGCTTAGATAACGCATTGGGTGAACTCATGGCGTCACCTCCGGATGTGTTCAACCACAATCTGGAAACCGTACCGCGCCTGTATCCGAAAGCGCGGCCGGGCGCAGATTATCAATGGTCGTTGAACTTGATCCGTCAGTTCAAGAAACGCCAGCCTGAGGTAAGGACCAAATCCGGATTGATGCTCGGACTGGGCGAAAAACTCGATGAAGTGCAGCAGGTGCTCGCCGACCTTAGCGCCCACTCGTGCGACATGCTTACTTTGGGGCAGTATCTGCAGCCGAGTCGTGCGCACCTACCGGTCGAGCGTTTCGTCACGCCCGATGAGTTCAAGGATCTCGGCGAGTTTGCACGAGGATTGGAATTTTCGAATGTTGCCAGCGGGCCGCTGGTCAGATCGTCTTATCATGCCGACTTACAGGCGGCTGGACAGGAGGTCGCTTAAAAGAAAGAGGGGGGAGGGAACCCGATCACACGGGCGTTGTGAGCGCCTCGCGCAATATCCCGGTTAAGCCAACGTGGAAATCATCGCAGGGTATATTGTCAAAGCGATCGTATTACCGCCGGGCATCAATTTGTTCGGGGGATTGCTCGGGGTGCTTCTAGCCCGTCGCTGGTCGCGTCTCGGCATCGCGATCGCCGCTGGCGCGGCCGTCACATTGTGGTCGTGGTCGACCCCGTGCGTTGCGGTTTGGCTTGCCCGTTCACTGGAACACTACGCGGTTATCAATCCGGTATCGATTGGCGACGCTCAGGCGATTGTGACTCTCGGGGGTGGGCGTTATACGGATGCGCGCGAATACGGTGGGAATGACACCGTTAGCAGCGACACTTTAGAACGCTTGCGTTATACGGCGAAGCTCGCAAAAGAATTGCAGTTACCCGTCGCAGTCTCCGGTGGCGTAGTCAGCGGGACGGACGCCGTACCGATCGGGCAGTTAATGGCGGGGGTGCTGCGCGCGGAGTTTCAAACCCCGGTGCGGTGGGTCGAAGACACCAGCCGCAACACCGCCGAAAATGCGCTGAATCTTCGCCGGATACTACCGGTGCAACACGTCGTCCTTGTTACTCACGCGATTCATATGCCGCGGTCAGTCCGTATGTTCGAAAGCGCAGGATTCACCGTAATACCCGCTCCGGCGGGGTTTAGGAGCGGGAGCGAGCTGAACTACGGTATCTTCGACTGGTTGCCTTCCACGTCGGCATTAGCGACGTCACGCGCGGTGCTGCACGAATGGCTCGGCATGGCCTACTACTATCTTCGTTATTGAATACGCCCGTAGCGGCGATCCGTCGTGCTCCGCCGGCGCTGTAGTAGCGATCAAGCAGGGTACGAAGTGTCTCCGGCCTCAAAACGGCCACGAACCCGGATAATCCACGCGCATCAAAGGGTAAGCAAAAACGCCTTCAACGCCCCATGAAATACCCCGGCTAACGCGCGGCCGGTGGCTCCTCGGAGGGATCTCCCGATTTCTCGGCCGCAGCGGTCTCTTCGACGGCGTCGACCGTGAGGGCCAGTCGCCCGCGAGCCAATTGTGCCGTTACTTTGTCGCCTCGCTCGAAATTCCGGGCATCGCGGGCGATAACGCCGTCCTCGGCAGTCACGATGGCGTAGCCGCGTTGCAGCGTGGCCTCGGGGCTAACCGCCCGCAGAGCGCGTACGGTTTCGCCAAGTGATGCGTGGCGTGTGGCCAGGTTCGCGGCCATCGAAGTCGTCAAGCGCCGACGACTGTCCGCAATTCTGTTGGAGAAATGCGTAATACGGTGGGTCGGGTTGCACGCGCGGATCCGGGCCGTAAGCGCTGTTATCCAGCTGCGGCGGAGTTGCATGCCGTTCAAGACGCCGGCCGGGAGGCGTTGCATGAGTTCGTCGACGCGTTGGTGGTACTGTTCCAGGCGGCGGCCTGGGTGTTGCAACCGAGCGCTCGTGTGCCGGAGTTGGCCCCGTAAGTCCAGGATCGTACGCTGCACCGTTTTGCTCAACCGCGCTTTCGCCGTTTCGAGTGCGCGTATGGCTTCCTCGCGGTGCGGGGAGCAGACCTCAGCGCTCGCCGATGGTGTCGGGGCGCGTGCATCGGCTACTAGGTCTGCGATGGTGAAATCGATCTCGTGCCCGACGGCCGACACTACGGGGATTTCGGATGCGAAAATGGCACGCGCCACGCTCTCTTCGTTGAACGGCCACAGGTCTTCGAGTGAGCCTCCGCCACGCCCTACGATCAGGACATTACATTCCCCACGTGCGTTCGCCGCGCCGAGTGCTTCTACCAATTCCGGAGCGGCCTTGGCGCCTTGAACGGAGGCGGGGTAAACGACGACTTCTATGGTCGGATTGCGCCGTTTCAAAACGGTTAAGATATCGCGGATCGCGGCTCCGCTCGGCGACGTAACGACCCCGATCCGACTGGGCCAACCGGGCAGTTCTTGTTTGCGTTCGGCGTCGAACAATCCCTCGGCCGCCAGTCTTCTTTTGAGTTGTTCGAACCGCAGGCGCAGTACGCCTTCACCGGCGAGTTCCAGCTGTTCGACCACCAGCTGAAATTCGCCGCGCGGCTCGTACATGCCGACGCGCGCTCTAGCGACGACGTGTGCGCCTTCGGCAGGCTCGAACCCGACGAGATTGTTCCTCGACCGGAACATCGCACAGCGAACCTGGGCAGACTCGTCTTTCAGCGAAAAATACCAATGACCGGAGCGTGGGCGGGCGACATTCGAAAGTTCACCTTCGATCCAGATCGCCCCGAATTCACGCTCGAGCAGCCCGCGCGCCTCGCCCGTCAACCGTGAGACGGTGTAGATATCGCGACCCGCGGCCGGGCCGCCGGCGGTCGATAGGAGTCGATTGTTCAAGGTTCGTTTACCGCCGCTGGGTCAACCCATATAATTCAGCATCCATATTCTATGAGATCCGCTCCTACCATGCGCATTTCCGGTGAAGCGCTCACATTCGACGACGTCCTATTGGCCCCTGATTACTCGGACGTTCTCCCGCGCCAGGTCGAGCTGGGGTCCCGTCTCACTCGCGGGATCGAACTCCAGATCCCGTTGATTTCCGCGGCCATGGATACCGTTACCGAGGCAAGGCTCGCCATAACATTGGCCCAGGAAGGCGGTATTGGGGTCATCCATAAGAACATGGAGGCTCAGGAACAAGCCCAGCACGTCTCCGAGGTGAAGAAATTCGAGAGCGGCGTAATTCGAGACCCGATCACCGTATCCCCGCACATGAGTATCGGCGATGTTCTGGCTTTGACCCGTGCGCGGCGGATATCCGGGGTGCCGGTGGTCAGCGGTGATGAAGTGGTTGGTATCGTGACCAGTCGCGATCTGCGCTTCGAGACCCGGTTCGACGATCCCGTCAGTGAAATCATGACCCCACAGGAGCGGCTGGTCACCGTCGGCGAAGACGCGGAGAAGGAAGAAGTGATTGGGTTGCTGCACCGGCATCGGATCGAGAAGGTGTTGGTCATTAACGGCGATTTTGAATTACGGGGAATGATCACCGTAAAGGACATACAGAAGGCCGATGAATTTCCGAATGCCTGTAAGGATCCCGATCAGAGGTTGCGGGTCGGGGCAGCCGTCGGCACGGGAATGGGTACGCACGAACGCGTGGACGCGCTGATCCAAGCCGGTGCGGACGTCGTCGTGGTAGACACGGCTCATGGGCACTCGAAAGCGGTGATCGAAACCATCAAATGGATCAAAAAGACCTATCCGGATGTGGAGGTGATCGGCGGTAACATCGCGACCGGCGACGCCGCGGCCGCTTTGGTCGAGGCCGGCGTCGACGCGGTGAAAGTCGGCATCGGACCGGGCTCGATCTGCACCACGCGCATCGTAACCGGGGTCGGTGTACCGCAGATAACAGCGGTAGCGGAGGTCGCCGAACGGCTGGCCGGATCCGGTGTCCCGCTGATATCCGATGGCGGGATCCGCTATTCGGGCGATATCGCCAAGGTGTTGGTGGCTGGCGGTCATGCGGTCATGATTGGCGGTTTATTTGCCGGCACCGAGGAGGCGCCCGGAGAGGTCGAACTCTATCAAGGGCGATCCTACAAATCCTATCGCGGCATGGGGTCTCTCGGCGCCATGTCGCAGGCGCACGGGTCATCGGATCGCTATTTCCAGGAAGCCGGAGAGATCGAGAAACTGGTACCGGAGGGCATCGAAGGGCGGGTCCCGTATAAGGGAGCGCTGAGCGCCATCGTACACCAGATGCTGGGCGGCCTGCGCGCCGCCATGGGTTACACCGGGTGCCGCAACATCGACGAACTCAGGACGAAGCCCCGTTTCCTGCGGGTCTCGCCGGCCGGCATGCGCGAAAGTCATGTGCACGATATTCAAATCACCAAGGAAGCGCCGAATTACCGAGTCGATTGACATGTCTCAAAATGCGCTAGCGGCGGCGTCAGGAAAAGCGGCGTCGGGCGCTGCGTCAGATATCCACGCCGACCGAATTCTGATCCTGGATTTCGGTTCGCAATACACCCAACTGATCGCGCGCCGTGTCCGCGAAGCGGGGGTGTATTGCGAAATCAAACCGCATGACCTCGGTGCCGATGCCGTGCGCGGGTGCGGCGCCAAAGGCGTGGTCCTGTCCGGCGGGCCGGAGTCGGTGAACGAGGAAACCGGTTTCAGGGCTCCCGATGCCGTTTTCGAACTCGGCGTACCGGTCCTCGGAATCTGTTACGGCATGCAGACAATGGCGGCGCAGTTGGGCGGCGGGGTCGAGCCCTCGCCGCTGCGCGAATTCGGCTATGCGCGTGTGCGCGCCCGCGGCCATAGCCGTCTGCTCAAAGGCTTGCAGGACGAGGCGAACGAACAGGGTCACGGATTGCTCGATGTATGGATGAGCCACGGCGATCACGTCACAGCCTTACCCCCGGGCTTCAAGCTGATTGCCTCGACCGATAGCGCACCAATAGCGGGCATGGCGGATGAAGTTCGCGGATTCTACGGGTTGCAGTTTCATCCCGAGGTCACGCACACGACGCAGGGAGCGGCGCTCGTCAGCCGCTTCGTCCACGATATTTGCGGCTGCGATAGCTTGTGGACATCGTCCAATATTATCAGCGACGCGATCGATAAAGTGCGCGAAGCTGTCGGAAACGATACCGTTTTGTTGGGCTTATCGGGCGGCGTCGATTCCTCGGTGGTAGCGGCGCTTTTGCACCGGGCGATCGGCAGCCAGCTCGTTTGCGTGTTCGTCGATAACGGTTTACTCCGTCTCAATGAAGCCGATGATGTTATGGAAACGTTCGCGCGCCATATGGGCGTCAACGTTATCCGCGTGGATGCGGAAGGGAGATTCCTTTCCGAACTCGATGGTATCGCCGACCCCGAAGCGAAACGCAAATGCATCGGCCGTGTATTTATCGAGATCTTCGAAGAGCAGGCACGCCAGCTGGACGCCGTAGCCTGGCTCGCACAAGGCACGATCTATCCCGATGTCATCGAATCTGCCGCCGCCGGCTCCGGTAAGTCGCACGTGATCAAGTCGCACCACAATGTCGGCGGGCTACCCGCGGACATGAATCTCGAACTGCTCGAACCGCTGCGCGAATTGTTCAAAGATGAGGTGCGAAAGTTGGGGGTGGAACTCCGTCTGCCGCGCGAGATGGTTTACCGGCACCCTTTCCCCGGTCCGGGCCTCGGCGTACGCATCCTGGGAGCGGTGAACAAGCAATATGCCGACTCGCTGCGCAGCGCGGATGCGATCTTTATCGAAGCACTGCGCGCCGCGGGGCTTTACGATTCCGTCAGTCAGGCGTTTGCCGTTTTCCTGCCGGTAAAGTCGGTCGGGGTTCAGGGTGATGCGAGGCGCTATGATTATGTGATCGCGTTGCGTGCCGTGGAAACCGTCGACTTCATGACCGCGCGTTGGGCGCATTTGCCTTACGAATTGCTCGACGAGGTTTCGCTCAGGATCATCAACGAGGTCGACGGTATTTCGCGGGTGACCTACGATATATCCGGCAAACCGCCGGCCACGATCGAGTGGGAATAAGCGGTCTCGGCGGTCACCGATGAAGGCCGTTACGGAGGCCAGTAGGTACGCCGGCGAAGATGAAAAATGGATCCGTGAAGCGCTGCTGCTAGCCGATGCCGCCGATGCCGTAGAAGAAGTGCCGGTAGGAGCCGTTATCGTCTGCGACGGCGCGATTATCGGCCGAGGGTACAATCGACCGATCTCGGTTGTCGATCCTACCGCGCACGCCGAGGTCGTAGCGTTGCGCGAGGCGGCGCGACGGCAGGGCAACTATCGTCTCTCGCGGGCTACGCTCTATGTGACCCTGGAACCGTGCACGATGTGTAGCGGCGCTATGCTGCACGCCCGGATCTCGCGCTTGGTTTTCGGCGCTTACGATCCCAATTCAGGCGCGGCCGGCAGCGTAATCGACGTATTCGCGCAACCGCAGTTCAACCATCGCGTCGTCGTTCAAGGCGGCGTGCTTGAGCGAGAGTGCGCTGATCAGCTGCGGTCTTTTTTCCGACGACGACGCTGAACCTATGATTCGACGGGATCCTGAAGAGCTGGAATCGAACGCCTATCGCCTTGGCGAAGCCCTACGCGCACAGGGAATGCGTATGGCAACGGCCGAATCATGCACGGGCGGTTGGATCGCGCAGACCGCGACCGCGATCCCCGGCAGTTCCGACTGGTTCGACCGCGGTTACGTCACTTATTCGAACCGCGCGAAGATTCAGGTTCTCGGCGTCTCCGAAAGGACTCTCGAAACGTACGGCGCGGTCAGCGCACAAACCGTCTCTGAAATGGTGGTCGGCGCGTTGGTCGCGGCGGGTGTCGAGGTTGCTGTAGCGGTAACCGGCGTTGCCGGCCCTGACGGCGGAACAAAGGAAAAGCCGGTCGGCACCGTATGGTTCGGGTGGTGCCTGCGCAACCGGGATCCGGTGACGCGCGTGACGCATTTCGAAGGAGATCGGCGCAGCGTCCGGGCGCAGACGGTAGCAGTCGCTCTCGACGGCCTGCGTGACCTGATCTGCGCAGCCGGAGCACCCTGATAAAAGGACAGTGCGCACAGATGCGGCGGTTTTTTTTCGCCTTGTGGCCCGACGATACGATCCGCGCTCAACTGCTGCGGACGGCATTGAAAATCGAGTGCGGCGACGGGCGGCGAATCGTTGCCGCCAACTTGCACGTGACCCTGCTCTTTATCGGCAACGTCGAGGATGGCAGCGTCGAGGGGATCGGTGAAGCGGCGGATAGCGTCATCGGAGATAGGTTCGCGCTCCACTTCGATACGCTTGATCGGCGGCGCGGCGGGATCGCGTGGTTGGCGCCGAAGGTGATTCCGCCGGGTTTGTCGAAGCTCGTCGAGCAACTCCGGCGGCGGACCACCGACATCGGCATGCCGGCGGAGAGCCGGCCGTATCGACCCCACGTCACGATTTGCCGTCGCTTGCGCCGGGCGCCCGCGCCCCCGGACGGCGGGATCGATATTCGCTGGCCGGTCGACGAATTCTCCCTGGTCGAGTCCCTCGTGGGCCCGGACGGAGTACGCTATGAGGTCCGTCGGCGATGGCGGCTCGCTACCTCTGAGTGAGCGGACCCCCGGCCGAACAGCACTACCGTGCGTCACCGAATTCGCTCCGGTCGATTAAACGGGGCGCGCATCTGTGCGATAATCGAGGTCCTACCGGACTACCCAATCGCGGTACTGAACCGTGCGCAAGAACTGTTGGGGGTCTTTATTAACGCTGGAAAAATTGCGGAGGAGAATCAATGGATGAAAACCGCCAAAAAGCGCTAGGAGCGGCGCTTGCACAAATCGAAAAGCAGTTCGGAACGGGTTCCATCATGCGTATGGGTGACCCCGGCGCGGTGCGTAACATCGCCGCCGTCTCTACCGGATCGCTCAGTCTCGACATCGCACTCGGCGTCGGTGGTTTGCCGAAGGGGAGAGTCGTCGAGGTGTACGGTCCGGAGTCGTCCGGTAAAACGACACTTGCACTGCACGTCGTCGCGGAAATGCAAAAGCAAGGTGGGACGGCGGCGTTCGTGGATGCCGAGCACGCGCTCGACCCCCAGTACGCGGGAAAACTCGGAGTTAACATAGAAGACCTTCTGGTATCGCAACCCGACACCGGCGAGCAGGCGTTGGAAATAACCGACATGCTGGTACGTTCGGGTGCGGTCGACATCGTCGTAATCGATTCTGTCGCCGCGTTGACGCCAAAGGCGGAAATCGAGGGCGAAATGGGTGATCACCACGTTGGACTACAGGCCCGTTTGATGTCCCAGGCGCTGCGTAAACTCACCGGCAATATCAAACGCGCCAACACCTTGGTTATTTTCATTAATCAGATCCGGATGAAGATTGGAGTCATGTTCGGCAATCCGGAAACGACGACCGGCGGAAACGCGTTGAAGTTCTATTCATCGGTAAGGCTGGATATTCGACGTACCGGTTCGCTGAAACGCGGTGACGAAGTGATCGGTAACGAGACACGCGTGAAAGTCGTCAAGAACAAGGTGGCGCCGCCATTCAAGCAGGCGAACTTCGATATTTTGTATAACGAGGGCATTTCCCTGGAAAGCGAGCTCATCGAACTTGGCGTCGCACACGGCTTCATCGAAAAAACCGGGGCCTGGTACAGTTATAAGGGAGAGCGGCTCGGTCAGGGAAAGGACAATGTCAGACTTTTCCTGAAAGAGAACGAAGAGATGGCGGCCGAACTCGATGCTGCGATCAGAGCGCAAGCGCTCCCCGAGGTGGAGGCCGTCGAAAAAGACTCAGAAGAGGAATCTCTGGAGGCCGAAGCCTGAGCACAGAGACCGCGCGGCGAATTCGCGGTCTCGCGATAGCCGCGCTCGCTCGGCGCGAGCACAGTCGCGCCGAACTCGAGCGGAAACTGTCTGCCAAGGGCTTTGCCGCCGTAGATATCGACCCCGAGCTTGAACGCCTAGCCGACGAACGTCTGCAGGACGACCGGCGTTTTGCGGAGTCTTATATACACTCGCGCGCCGGACGCGGTTTCGGTCCGATTAAGATACGTGCGGAACTGAGTCGAGTTGGGGTAGATGAAGCATTGTCGACCGCGCTATTGGACGAGCTTGAGATCGATTGGAGCGAACGCGTATACGCCGCATGGCACAAGAAATTCGCGCGTCCTGCAAGCGATTTCCGCGAACGAATGAAGCAGGCACGTTTCCTCGAGTATCGCGGATTTACCAGCGACCATATTGCCCGCGCATTGGACACGACGGATTAAGATCTGCCCGGCAGCATGAAAACATCGGAAATTCGTAGCGAGTTCCTAACGTTCTTTGAAGGGAAAGGACATACTCGGGTCGACAGCAGCTCGCTGGTACCGGCCGACGATCCTTCTCTGCTGTTCACGAACGCAGGCATGGTCCAGTTCAAAGACGTGTTTCTCGGTTTAGAAGACCCCGGTTTTTCCCGCGCGACCACCAGCCAGCGGTGCGTGCGCGCCGGCGGTAAACACAACGACCTCGATAACGTGGGCTATACCGCTCGCCACCACACCTTTTTCGAAATGTTGGGCAATTTTAGCTTCGGCGACTATTTTAAGCGCGAGGCAATCGAGTTCTCTTGGGAGTTGCTGACGCAGCGGTTTGGGTTGTCGCCGGAAAAGCTTTGGATCACCGTTTATGAGGACGACGACGAAGCCGCCGATATCTGGCTCCGGCATATCGGCGTCGACGCCGAACGTTTCTCTCGTCTAGGGGAAAAAGACAATTTCTGGATGATGGGGGACACCGGACCGTGCGGTCCGTGTTCCGAAATATTTTTCGATCACGGCACCGAGGTCGTCGGCGGTCCGCCCGGGTCGCCAGACGCGGAGGGCGATCGTTACGTCGAGATCTGGAACCTCGTATTCATGCAATATGAGCGGGACCTCAAGGGTTCGATGGTCCCGATCCCGAAGCCCTCTGTGGATACAGGCATGGGACTCGAACGCATGGCAGCAGTCTTGCAGGGAGTACACAACAATTACGATATAGAGCTTTTTCGTGGACTGATCGACGCGGTCCGCGCATTGGCGCCGGCCAGCGAACCGGAAACCACATCTCTGAGAGTGATCGCGGATCACATCCGGTCCTGTACATTTCTGATCATGGACGGCGTGCTGCCTTCGAACGAAGGGCGGGGCTATGTGCTGCGACGGATCATCCGCCGGGCCCTGCGCCACGGTAACAAGCTGGGATTCAGCGAGCCGTTTTTCTACCGTTTGGTAGCTGCACTCGAACGCCAGATGGGTGAAGCCGTAACAGAACTCGCCGCCGCAGTTGCCCGAATCGAAGTGACTTTGAAACAGGAAGAGGAACGGTTCGCGGAGACCCTCGATCAGGGCTTGAAGATCTTCGAAACCGCGGTGGCCGACCTCAGCGGTCGCACGATCCCGGGCGAAGTCGCTTTCAAGCTGAACGATACCTACGGGTTTCCGGTGGACCTGACCGCCGATATTGCCCGCGAGCGCGGGCTCGATATCGACATGAAAGGATACGAGGCGGCGATGGAAGAGCAACGCGCCCGCGCCCGCGCCGCGAGCCGGTTCGCCGGTGCCGATACCGCCGGCGGCATCGCTGCCCAGGCGCTTGCGAAGATCGGGTCGGAACAAGTTTTCTGCGGCTACGAAAAGACTGAGTACGCGGCTCAAGTGGTAGGGTTATTCGTGGATGGCGAAGTTGTCCGCGAGTTGAATCCCGGCGATATCGGCGTGGTCGTGCTGGATACGACGCCGTTTTATGCCGAGTCTGGTGGTCAGGTCGGAGATCGCGGAACGATCGCGGCGGCGGGCGCCGTGTTCAACGTCTCAGATGCCCAGAAGCAAGGCGGATTGACCTTACATCATGGTGCAATGAAAACCGGGACCCTTCGCCTCAACGAGCGCGTCGAGGCAGCGGTGCAAGGCGAGCGGCGTCAGGCGACGCGTCTCAATCATTCCGCTACGCATCTGCTGCACGCCGCGCTTCGCGACCTACTCGGCGAACACGTCGAGCAGAAGGGTTCATTGGTTGAACCCGAGCGTCTTCGATTTGATTTTTCGCATCCGCAGTCGCTGAGCGCCGACGAATTGGCGCAAATCGAGCGCATGGTCAACGAGCAAGTCCGAGAAAATACTGCGATCGACGTCGAACTCACGCCCTACCAGCAAGCGATCGACAGTGGCGCCATCGCATTGTTCGGCGAAAAATATGCGGCCGACGTGCGTGTTTTGCGGATCGGGACATTTTCGGTCGAACTCTGCGGTGGAACTCACGCGGGCAGGACCGGAGAAATCGGCTTGTTCAAGCTAATTTCGGAGGGCGGCATCGCGGCCGGCGTGCGTCGTATCGAGGCGGTTACGGGCGCCGCCGCGCTCGCGCATATACAAGTCAGTGAGAGCACACTGAGAACGATCGCAGGGCAAGTAAAGGCGACGACCGACGATGTAGAGATCAAGATCGGACAATTGGTAGAGAGAGCGCGCGCGCAGGAAAAGAAAATCCAGGCGCTGAAGAACCGCCTGGCCGGAGGCGCAAGCGGAGATCTTGCCGACGCCGCGGTTATGGTTGGCGACACCAAGGTTGTCAGCGAAGCGATCGACGGCGCCGATATGGGCACGCTGCGTACCGCAGTCGACCGGCTGAAGGATCGCTTGCAGCGTGCCGTAATCGTCCTGGCGACGGTCGAGGAGACGAAAGTTCGGCTCATCGTCGGTGTGACCAAAGATCTCACTGGCCGTTTAGCGGCTGGCGAACTGGCCAATTTCGTTGCCGGACAAGTGGGCGGTAAAGGAGGTGGGCGCCCCGATTTGGCTCAAGCCGGCGGCAATGAGCCGGATAAGCTCGACGCGGCACTCGCAAGCGTCGAGGGCTGGGTCAAAGAACGGGTCGATTAGGCCCCAGCCGAACGTTGGCGTTGAACCCGACCTACACCCATCAATCGCGCGTTTCGTTGTACACTACGCCGCTTCATTAGCGATAGCTTCGTCTCTCACGGGTACACGCTGTCAGCGTTTCTAACAGTTACCGCGCGGCGTCAGTACTAGCTGCCGTTCGTGGGACGGATTCGGTGGATAGTCGGCATGAGTCTCATCGTACAAAAATATGGCGGAACATCGGTCGGCGACGTCGAGCGGATCAGAGCCGTCGCCAGCCGCGTCCGCGATTCGCACGCCGCCGGTAACGACGTCGTCGTAGTCGTCTCAGCGATGGCGGGCGAAACCGATAGGCTTTTGGACCTCGCGAACGATATCCGCCCCGAGCCCCGCGGGCGCGAACTGGACGTCCTGTTGTCGACCGGAGAACAGGTCACCATTGCGTTGCTCGCAATGGCTCTGCAGGAACTTGGTCTCAGTGCTCGATCATTCACCGGCGCGCAGGTGCGGATCTCCACCGATGAGGCGTACAACAAGGCGCGCATCGTTGATATCCAGGTCGAAAATATCACCAATACGCTCGCCGCCGGCAAAATTGCTGTCGTCGCCGGGTTTCAGGGCGTCAACGAACAAGGCGACATTACGACCCTCGGGCGCGGCGGGACTGATACGACGGCAGTCGCGATCGCGGCAGCGCTGAACGCCGACGAATGCCAGATCTATACCGATGTCGATGGTGTCTATACTACCGACCCGCGGCTCGTACCGGAGGCGCGTCGCCTCGATCGAGTGACCTACGAAGAGATGCTGGAGATGGCGAGCTTAGGCGCTAAGGTCTTACAGATCCGGGCGGTCGAATTCGCGAGTAAGTATCGGGTCGCGTTGCGAGTGCTGTCGTCGTTCGAGGACGGACCCGGCACACTCATTATTTCTGAGGACGACATGATGGAAGAAGCACTGCTGTCAGGTGTCACGTTGAACCGGGACGAGGCGAAATTGACCATGCTGGGGGTCCCGGATCGACCGGGTGTCGCGAGCACCATACTGGGCCCGATCGCGAATGCAAATATCGAGGTCGACATGATCCTCCAGAATATGGCTGCCGACGGCACCACCGATTTCACCTTCACGGTGCACCGTAACGATTACGGTATGGCGAAGTCGATTTTGGATGGAATTTCGGGGGAACTTGGCGCCCGTGCTATCGAGGGCGACGAAAAAATTGCCAAGATCTCGGTCGTGGGAGTCGGTATGCGATCGCACGCCGGTATCGCCAGCCGCATGTTTGCCGCACTGGCCAGCGAAGGCATTAATATCCAGATGATTTCGACTTCCGAAATCAAGATATCGGTGGTGGTAGACGAGAAGTATTCGGAATTGGGGGTGCGAACCCTGCATTCGGAATTCGGGCTGGAGGAAGCCTAAAAAGTGCGGAATTGCTGCCAAAAGGCGGCAAATTGGGGAACCTCTGAAGAAGTGAGCGGGCACCGCGAAATGCCGTCATCGAACGGCGCGGCCAGTGATTCAGAGGTTCCTGAGCCAATTTTGCGGGATTTTTCGACCTGTCTCGGATAGAATAATTCGGTCAGTGAAGACATATCGCTACTAATTAGCATGGATGCAAGTTACGAAAACCGATTGGGTAAACAATAAACTACAGACCGATTACTGGTTTGGAGGTCGGGTATGCTAATACTAACCAGGCGGGTTGGTGAGTCCCTTATGATTGGTGACGATGTCAATGTCACCGTGTTAGGAATTAAGGGCAATCAGGTTCGGATCGGTGTGAGTGCGCCAAAGGAGGTTGCCGTCCATCGAGAAGAAATCTATCAACGTATCCAGCAGGAGCAAGACGGTTCCGAACGAGTAGTCAGCGGCAACGATTGAAGTAGCCAAATCGGTTTAGAGCGGTAGGGCCTGAGCAAACATCTCCGGGAGAGGTGGCCGAGTGGCTGAAGGCGCTCCCCTGCTAAGGGAGTATGGGTATAAAACGCCCATCGAGGGTTCGAATCCCTCTCTCTCCGCCATATAAAAGAAGACGCGTAAGCGTCTTTTTTTGTATGCTGGAGAGCAAGGGTGAGAACCCATACAATGGCAAAGCGATTGTATGCAGGTTCGGCTAAATTTGCAGGATTGCAAATTTAGTATGATTAAACTAAGACTACAACTCTCCAGGTGGTCCCCGCCGAACCCGATAAGGATCTGCTTCACGCCCTTTCTCACTCCTTATCCCTGCCTTCCTGG
>PVBE012841540.1_pt1 | contig 19321 bp, 17 predicted proteins | sample 1631181 | NCBI WGS metagenome assembly PVBE01 (sample SAMN08397723, study PRJNA350692) | Marine metagenome, whole genome shotgun sequencing project. | isolation source: water | place: Pacific Ocean | collected 2012-04 | reverse complement strand
GGGGGCGGGAAAAGCGACCCATACGACGGCCTTCCGAGCCCCCCGGCGTCGTTGCGTGATGCTTGTGATGCTCCAGCATCACGGCGCACCACGCGCCTAGCCGGATGAACTCGGAAGGCCGTCGTATGGGTCGCTTTTCCCGCCCCCTCGGTGCGTCAGGAAGGCTTGCTGATGCAAAGGCATCGCCGGCACCTCCCTTCCTGCCGAGCGAACGGGAAAAGCGATCGTATGGGCACCATAAGTCCGATCCAGAACACTAGGGAGATGCAATGAGCGTTAGGTGGAAGACGCGGCCCGAGGGTTCGAACTGGGGTGATTTCGGAGCCGACGACCAAATCGGGCGGCTCAACCTACTGACCCCTGAGCGCGTGCGCCGCGCCGTGGCCGAGGTGCGGGAGGGACGCGTTTTTTGCCTCTCCATGCCGCTTGAATATCCAGGCGGCAATTACCACGACCTGGGCCGCAAGCCGCCCAAGCTTCATCCGGTCGTGCGCGGTGGGCGCATCAAGTACGACGACCGCGGCAGCGAGCGCCATCCGGATGCCTCTTGCGACGACTGGGTCGAGTTCTACACCCAGTACTCCACACAATGGGACGCGCTTTGCCATATCGGCTCGGCATTTGATGCCGATGGCGATGGCGTCGCCGAGACGGTCTATTATAACGGCTATCGCGGCGGCGAGCACGTCGCCCGGCCGACGGTTGCCGAAGACGATTTCGCCGGCGCCCGGGCGCTCGGCATCGAAAACATGGCGGCGACCGGCGTGCAGGGGCGCGGCGTCATGGTCGACCTCTTTGCCGCCTGCGGCCGCGAGCGCACCATCGTCGGCTACGACGCTCTGATGCGTGTCATAGAGTCAGACGGCGTCACGGTCGAAGACGGCGACATGCTGTGCCTGCACACCGGCCAGGTCAGTGCCATCCTGGAAATGAATAAGAATCCCGACCACGAGACCCTGGAAGACGCCTTTTCCCACCTTGACGGCTGCGACGAACGATTGCTGCGCTGGATCGACGACAGCGGCGTCGTGGCGATCGCCGCCGATAACTTTTCCGTTGAGGCAGTGCCGCCCAGCGCCGCCGTCGAGGGCCGAGCCTATGAGGGTCTGCACGAACTTTGCATCTTCAAGCTTGGCATTCATCTGGGCGAGCTATGGCACCTGGGTCCGCTCAACGCCTGGCTCAAGGAACACGGCCGCTATCGGTTCCTACTCACCGCGCCGCCCTTGCGCCTGCCTGGTGCCGCGGGCTCACCCGTTACCCCGGTGGCCACGGTATGAGCCGGCCCTTCGAAGGGCTGCGCGTGATCGACCTGACGCACGTTTTGGCGGGTCCTTTCTGCGCTTATCAGTTGGCGGTGCTCGGTGCCGAGACCATCAAGGTGGAGCCGCCGGATGAGCCCGACCAGGCGCGCGAGGGAGGATCGGACCGGGACTTGAACGAAAGCCGCATGGGCACCCTTTATATGGCCCAGGGGGCAAACAAGCGCTCCGTCACCCTCGATTTGAAGCAGATCGAGGGGCGCGAGGTACTGAAACGCCTGGTGGCCGGCGCCGATGTTTTGGTCGAGAACTACCGCTCGGGTGCGCTGGCGGCGCTCGGCCTTGGCTACGAGGACCTAAGCGCCCTCAACCCGACACTCGTTTATTGTTCCATGACCGGTTATGGCCAGGACGGTCCCAAGGGCGGGCACACGGCCTATGACCAGGTCATCCAGGCGGCCTCGGGCTTGATGAGCGTGTCGGGAACCGCCGAGGTGAACCCCCTTATGGTGGGGGCGCCGGTGGTCGATTACGCGTCGGGCACCATGGCGGCGTTCGCTATCGCCAGCGCGCTTTACCAACGCGCTCAGACGGGACGCGGGCAATACATCGATTTTTCCATGCTTGATACGGCGCTGATTTTGATGGCGTCCAGCGTCACGGCATTCCTCCATGACGGCACACTGCCCAAGCCGAGCGGCAACAAGAAATCCTACGCCGGCAACAGTTGTTACCAGACCGCCGACGGGTTTCTTATGTTGGGCGCCTTCAACCGGCGTCAGCATGAACGCCTGTGGCGGGCGCTCGACCGTCCCGACCTGGCGGAGCTTTCCAGTTGGGACGCAATGGCGGCCAACCGAGAGAAATTGTCGGCCGAGCTTGCGCGTATCTTGGTGACGCGCCCGGCGGCGGAGTGGGAGGCGTTCTTTAACGATCACGCGGTCCCCGCAGCCCGCGTCCGGTCCCTGGCCGAGGCCCTGGATCAGGGCCAGCTCGACCACCGCGAAAATCTGCTGCACACTTTCGATGATGCCCCCGGGGTCGAGGGACCGATGACCGTTCCCGTCGCTGCCTTCCGCTATGCCCACGGCGGGCCCCGGGCCGACAGCCCACCGCCCGCGATGGGTGCCGACACCGACGCGGTGCTGGGCGAGGCGGGCTACGGGGCGGATGAGATCGCCGCGCTGCGCGGCGCCGGCGTAATCTGAGCCGCGAGGGGAGGGAACGACGATGAATGACGAACCAATCAGCGCCGAGGCGCGTCCCTTCGAGGGCATCAAGGTTGTCGATCTGACCCATGTACTGGCGGGGCCGTTCTGCGCCTACCAACTGGCTGTTCTGGGCGCCGACGTCATTAAGGTGGAACCGCCGGACCAGCCCGACCAGGTGCGCAAGAGCGGTACGGATAAGGACCTTAATCGAGCCGGGATGGGAACCAACTTCCTGGGCCAAGCCGCCAACAAGCGTTCCATGACCTTGGATCTGAAAACGGAAAAAGGGCGCGAAGTTCTGCGCCGCATGACGGCCGGTGCCGACGTTTTGATGGAGAACTACCGCTCTGGCGCCATGGCGGGGCTCGGCCTTGGCTATGAAGACTTAAAGGCGGTCAACCCGTCGCTCGTTTATTGCTCCATGACGGGCTACGGACAGGACGGGCCGATGGGCCCCTATACCGCCTACGACGGAGCCATTCAGGCGGCCTCGGGTTTGATGAGCGTGTCCGGTACGCCGGAGGTAACGCCGCTCAAGGTCGGGGCGCCGGTAGTCGATTATGCATCCGGCACCATGGCCGCCTTTGCGGTGTCCAGCGCCCTCTTCCAGCGTTCCCGCTCGGGTCTGGGCCAATATATCGATTGCTCCATGCTTGACACCTCGCTCCTCATGCTGACTTCGACGGTGACCGCCTATCTCTACGGCGGCAAGCTGTTGTCGGTGCCGCGCGGCAATGATTTGCCGAGCGCCAACGGATGCTGTTACCAGACCAGGGACGGTCTTCTCATGCTGGCCGTCAACAATCCCCGCCAACACGAGCGCCTGTGGACGGCGCTCGGCCACCCCGACCTGGCGGCACAGTCGAGTTACGAGGAATGGGAAGGCATCGAGGACACCATGAAGGCGGAGCTGAAGCGTGTATTTCTTACCCAGACGGCCGACGAATGGGAGGAATACCTAAACGGCATCGGTGTGCCGGCGGCGCGGGTGCGCACCCTGCCTGAGTCCCTGGATCTTGACCAGATTGATCACCGCGATGCCCTCTTTCACCGCTTCGAGAAGGTCCCCGGCGCCGACAAGCCGGTGACCGTGCCGGTGGCGGCCTTTAGTTATGCCCATGGCGGTCCACGCGTCGATACGCCGCCGCCCGCGATGGGCGCTCACACCGACGACGTACTGGGTGAATTGGGCTATGGTGTAGACGACATCGCTGCCTTGCGCCGCGCCGGCGTTATCTAGTAATCACAATCCCATTAAGGAGCACTCAATGGCGGGTATTCTCGACGGCAAGGTTGCGGTGGTCACGGGCGGCGGCTCGGGTATTGGCGAGGCGATTGCGCGTATGTTTGCCGCCGAGGGTGCCAAGGTGGTGGTTTCGGGCCGGCGCCCAGAGCCCATAGAGCAGGTTGCGACCGACATCTCGGGCCTTGCCGTCACCGCCGATGTTTCCAGCGAAGATAGCGTCAAGGCCCTGTTCAAGGCCTGCGAGGAAGCCCATGGGCGGCTCGACATCTTGGTCAGCAATGCCGGCATCACCGGTCCGGTTGCCAACGCCGAGGACATGAACATGGCCGAGTGGGACGAGACCATGGCCATCAACGTGCGCGGCGTCCTCTTGTGCGCCAAGCACGCGGTGCCGATGCTCAAGCGCCAGGGCGGCTCGATCATCAACCTGTCGTCGCGCATGGGTCTCAAGGGCTATCCCATGCGTAGCCCCTATGCGGCGAGCAAATTCGCCGTCATCGGCATCACCCAGTCGATCGCCTTCGAGGTCGGCGCCGACGGCATCCGCTGTAATGCGCTCTGCCCCGGTGCCGTCCACGGTGAGTTGATGGAGCGCGTCATCGCCTCGCGGTCGGAGAAAGAAGGCCGCCCGGTCGAAGACATCATCAAGGAGAGCTACACCAACACGGCCGCCCTGCGAAAATGGGTCGAGCCCGAGGAAGTGGCCTCGACGGCGCTGTTCCTGGCCTCCGACGCAGCCAGCGCCATCACCGGCGAAAGCATCCTGGTCGATTGTGGGCGGACGTGAAGACGCAGTTGTCCGCCACCCCAGCGAAACAACCCCGCACCTGACGGCCTAAACGAGGCCGCTATCGTCTATGAAGCGGCGTAATTCGGGATTATTGCGGTGGTGTTCCTCAATTTCCGGGTCAACGGGCTCATAGGTCAATTGGAAAATTTCGTCTTTCATTGGATGGCGCTGGCCCGTCACGCCGGTAACGATCCAGTCGCTGCTCTCGACGACTTGCCAACCCTCGAGGGCCCTGATCAGGGGGGCGACGCGCCCTGCCGAAGCGTCGAAGTCTTGGTACCACGTCTCGGCGGCGGCTTGGGTGTCGGCATGGAACTGAACGGCGCCGTCTTCGCTCACTACCCCCCAACCGTCTTCCATGCCGGGTACGTATGGCTCGGCCTCGATCGTCAAGGGCTTATGTTTATATTTTGCCATCGTCCCCTCGTTCGGTACGCAACAACGGGTTGAGTAGTATAGCAGAAAGTGACTATGGCGTCAGCTGGGCGGTGCGGTATTCGTCCAGCAGGCGAAAGAACATTTCCTCGCTGTCGATGACGTCGTGAAAGCCGAAACGCCGGCACTTGGTAGTGTCGGAGAACATGTCGTAGGGGCGCCGGAAGTTGGCGTCGCCGTACTCCCAAAGCGCCATGTCCCGGTAAGGCGTTGGCTTCAGACCGTGGCGGGCGACGACGCGCTCCCACACCGATCCTTTGTCAGCCATGGACTGGGCCAAGGTCTCGGTCCGCACCGGGCCTAGTTCCATGCCGAAGAACTCCGCCATCCGGGGCCACAGGTTGCACCAACGGAAGGTGCTCCCGTTGGTGACGTTGAAAGCCTGGTTGGCGCAGGCGTCCGTGGTTGCCATCCACTTGCTCGCCCGGGCCAGCATCGATGCCTCGGTGATCTCGATCAGTGCGGCGTAGTTTCCCGCTGTGCCGGGAAACGAGAACGGCAAGCCCATCTCTTGTCGGACGGCGGCATAGGTGGCGATGATAGAGATCATGTTGCGCGCCCGGCCGGAACGGAAATCCGCGATGACGTCGGGGCGCGCGATTGACCAGGTCCATGCCTTGCCGCTCTGGCGGTCCACGATATAGTCCTGCTGGTCGTAATAGAAGTTGGGCATGTCCCGCCGGGGTGCGTCCTCGCGCGCCGGCGTCTTATAGGGGCCAAGGCCGACGCCGTAGTAGTTGGTGCCGTGGACCACATGGACATGGCGCATTGACTTGGCCGTTGCCTCAATGGCCTCAACGACGTTTTGCAGCATGCCCAGGTTGGCGGCCACGTCCTCGGGCGCGTCCTCGTCATGGGGAGCGCGGGCGGCATAGAAGAGATGTGTGGTGCCCGAAAGGGTGCCAAGTTTGGTGCGGCAGTCGTTTGTGTCGCTGAGGTCGACGGAAAGATACGTAACGCCGCCGCCGGACATCGGCGGGACACGGCAGAGGCCGACCACGTCAAAGTCGCCATCAGCGGCCAACAGCTCTACCAATCGCGTCGCCGCCGTTCCCGTGGCGCCGGCGACAACGGCCTTGTTGGGTGTCATGCTAAGGGGTTACCAGGGCCTGGAAGGCGGCGCCGCCGGACTCCAAGAACCGGTTGGCGTGGATATAGACGTAGCGGACGCCCTTTTCGATTAGCGGGCGGGTGTTGTCCCAGTCGACTGCCGCGCCGACCGGTTTCCCGGCGGCCAGGGCCCTAGTGATGATACCGTCCATGGCGGCCGCCACTTCCGGGTGATTGGGTTGCCCTGGGAAACCCATTGTATGTGACAGGTCGGAGGGCCCGATGAACACCATGTCGATGCCGTCGACGGCCAGGATACCGTCCAAGTTGGCGATGGCCTCGGGCGATTCAATCATGGCGATGATCAGCGTATCCTCGGGATTTTCAAAGCGGGCGTAGCGTACCGTCTCGACGATACGCTCGGCGGCCTCCGCCGTATCCACATGGGGCACCATCAGCCCATCCACCCCACGGTCGAGGTAGCGGACGATCATCGGCCGGTTGTTTTCGGCGGGCCTGAGAACGGTTGAGATTCCGGCGACCTTGGCGGCACGCACCATGTCTTCGATGCGTTCCATGCCGATGGGACCGTGTTCGGTGTCAATAAAGGCGACGTCGAACCCAAGCTTGCCAATGAATTCTACGATGCCAGGGGACGGGTAGTTGGGGTTCACCATCACCACCGTCTCGCCTCGTTCCAACTTCTCCTTGACCTTGTTCACCTTGCCGTCCTCCCCCTGATCGCCGACGCGCTTGGCGGCACGATCCTGATATTGACAAACGTTCAGTCGACAAGAAAGCAGCTTGCGGCGGCGGCAGTCAACGGTTGCCCATCGATGAGCTGCCTTGGATAAAGCCTTTGCCGCCGCCTAGATTGCGGACGTGATCGCCCAAAAAAAATCGACTTATCCCGTGGGCGGCGTTGATTGCGTCGGCGGCAGTTTCCAAAGGCGTTCGGCGTTTTTGTGGGCGATGGCATGGGCGACCGGTTCGGGTAGGTCCGTCAGCGCGCGCCGCCAAAGATTGGCCTGATCGACATAATAGTCGCCCCAGTGATCGGGAAACACATTGTCGAAGGCAAGCACGAAACGATCTGGATGGTCGATCATTAGCTTGGACCAGGTCGGGTGGAGCCGGTCACCGTCAAAAAGGTTGGCCCAAGGAAATTCCGGTCTGCCGTGGGTGAGCGGATTACAGTGCGAGGTGATGAAATGCAGGTTGGGGTGATCTTCAATCAATCGGCGGGCCTCGGCCGGGTCGTCAATCTGTCCCATATGAATCAGGGCCATGGGGTGGTCGGGGTGTTGTCTCAGGACCGCCTTCATCTTTTTCATGAACGGTTCCCGGTCGGAGCCGGCGCCGCCAAACTCAATGTGAAAGATGAAGGGCCAATCATTTTTCACCGCCGCGTCGACATAGACCTGTACCCGGGGGTGGTCGGGCGCGATCACCGCCTTGCCGGCTTTGTTGCCCTTCTGGTCGTGCCAAAGGATTACCTCCGCTAGGGCGCCGTATTCGCCGGCGGCAATCTCGCGCGTGAAGGAGTTGCGAAAGAATTCCGTGCCTTTGAAGCCTTTTAGATAATTTTTGGTCTTGGTGCGCGCAGTGGCGGTGATGCGGTCGGGGTGAGCCTTGGCCAAGGCGAGGATGTCGTCGGGCTTTCGGCCGAACCGTGCCGAGAGCAGCGCCCGGCCGATGCCTGCTCGGTCCATGGTCGCGATCACCACGTTCATGTCTGTTTCGCCATCGATCTGGGTGTGGGCATCAACGATCGGTAGGTTGAGTGCCCTGGCCGACAGGGCCGGCCGCTTGGCGGGGCCGCCCTGGCAGCCCGTCGCCAAGAAGGCAAGAGTCAAGAAGGCGATAACTGTATTTTGCTTCATGAGTGCGTACCCTAGTCCGCCGGTCCTTCCCAACCCCACTGGGCGAGCAGGCGCTGGCTCTCGGCGATATCGCGGTCGGGGGTCGGTGAGACGATCTCCAGCATCGAAGGCCCATCGTAGCCGATGGCGCGCAGTGTCTCTGCCACGTCCTTGAAATCGACATCGCCGGTGCCGACGGGGTCGTGGCGCCAGCGGTCAGTGGGAGTGTCGGAAAGATGCACCAGGTGCAGCCGCTTCTTGGCTTTGGGCAGCCACTCGGCTGGGTCCTCGCCGGAGAAGACGGCGTTGGCGACGTCATAGATCAAGCCGATGCGCTCATCTCCGATGTCGTCGAGTGCGGCTAGGATGTCTCCGGTGGTCGGCAGGTAGGCGAGCGAAACATTCTCGATCAAGAGACGGACTCCGGCCTTCTCGGCATGGTCGGCCATCTCGGCCAGCCCCTCGGCCAGCCAACCCTTCAGCCAATCGGCCGGGGCCGGAAGGAAGGCCGACACCCGGCCCGGAATGACGATGATGTTGGGCACCCCCCATTCGCCGGCGACGTCGATCAGGCCGAGGAAGGTGTCGATGGTGAACCGGCGCACCTCGGGCGTCGGCGCCACCAGGTTGGCGTCGAGAAGCGGCAGGTTCAGCGACGTGATGGCGAGGCCCCGGTCAGCCAGGGTCCTGGGCATGTCGCGGCGTACGCCGGCATCAAGGTCGGGCACCCAAAAATGAGGCGGCGTGACCAGGATCTCGAAGCGCCGGTAGCCTTGCCCGGCCAGATGCATCATGCACTCAAGCGCCGAGTGGGTGTAGACGTAAGAGTACGTGTTGATACCGATGGGTAGTGCGGCCATAGGTTCGGGTCCTTTTTGGGGTTCGGGATGGGGCGCCTCGGGAATTCTCAGATAGGCTCCTTACCCGGGACGTAGCGCTTGCCGAAAGTCGGCTCGGAATAAGGTGTCGGTGGCAACTGCCAGGTGCCGGTGGCTGTCGGCCGCACGTCGGCGTCGACGTGCACGTCGAGAAGGCATGGTTTTCCCAAGTCAAGCGCGTGACTGAGCGCATCGGCGAACTGATCGGAATGGGTCACCTGGATGCCCTCGACGCCGTAGGAACGTGCCATGGCCGCGAAGTCCGGGTTGTAGGGCTGCTTGTCGTCGCCGGCGTAGAAGCCGGTGCCAATTTCGCGGCCGTTATAGAGGCCATACTGGATGTCGCGGATGGCACCCCAGGCGAAGTTGTTCCACACCACCCAGACGGCGGCGATGTCGTACTCGACGGCGGTGGCAAGGACATGGGGCGTCATGGAGAAACCGCCGTCACCGCACACCGAGACACATTGAACGTCGGGCGCCGCCAACTTGGCGCCTAAAATGCCACTGACGCCGAAGCCCATGGATGAAAAGCCCCAGGAATTAAGCATGCGTTGCGGCCGGCGGGGCTTCCAGAACTGCATGAACCAATTGTGGTGAACGCCGGAATCAAGGGACAGAATGGCATCTTCCCCCAGCAGGTCTTGCAGGCCGCCAACCACTGCCTCGGGACGCAAGGGCGAGCCGCTGATGGAGAAGTTGGGTCTGACATGCGCCTCCCACTCTGCGCTCCAGTCCTCGATAGCTCCGTGCCAGGGTGCCAGCCGTTCGCCGTTCCATGTCGCACGCTGTTCAAGCTCGGTAATGAGTTGGCGTAGAAAGGTGCGGGCGTCAGCGACGATGCCCAGCGCCACCGGATAGTTGCGTCCGATCTCGTCGGTGTCGATATCGACGTGGATCAGGCGTGTCGGCGGGATGTTCCACGAATAACCCTTCAACCACGACGACGCCGATCGGTCGTCGAAGCGGGCGCCGATGGTCAGCAGTACGTCGCAGCGGCGCCCCGCCTGATTGGCCGGATAGGCGCCGTTGCGGCCGATGAAGCCGAGCGCCAGCGGGTGCGTCATGTCCAGCGTTCCCATGCCGTTGGGCGAATTGACCACGGGGATGGAGAAGCGTTCGACCAGCGCCGTCAGTTCGGGTCCTGCCTCCGATAAGGTCATGCCGTGGCCGGCGAAGATGAGCGGCCGCTTGGCGGCAAGCAGCAGTTCAGCGGTCTTGGCGACGTCTTCGGGCGAGGCACCGGGGCGCCAACTGGTGGCGTCGCCGTCGGTGGCGGGGACCTCTACCTCGTCGGCTTCCTGGAAGACGTTATAGGGCACGTCGATCTGTACCGGTCCCGGACGGCCCGCCGTCACCAGGCTTAGCCCCTGGCGCAACGCCAGCGGCAGCATGTCGACCCGCGTTGTCTGGAAGCTGCGTTTGACATAGGGCCGCATGACGGCGGGAAAGTCGCCGCCGTTCAAGCGATAGGTTTCCTGAAACGGGGCGCGGTTGAACTGGCCGGTGGCGACGTTGCCGGTGATTGCCAGGAAGCCCGACGAATCGGCCTGGGCGCAGGCCGTCGCCATGACCAAGTTGGCTGAACCCGGCCCACACGACGTGAGCGTCGCCACTGGTCTATGGGCAACACGGAAATAGGCGTCAGCCATGTGTCCAGCGGTCTGTTCGTGGCGAGGTGAGATCAGGGTGATTTCGTCCCGGCGGTCGTAGAGAGGGTCCAGCATGCCGACATTGCCGTGTCCGCAGAGGCCAAAGACGTAAGGCACACCCTCGCGCACCAAGAACTCAGCGATCAGTTCGCCGCCTTTCATGAACGTCATGGTCAACCCCCTCCCCATCAAGGCTCCCGGTCACGCTATCGTCTTGCAAATTGCCATGTCAACCAACGATACTCGGTGGACGGGTCAGGCTTTATCTCGCCGCCGCGCCCGCCGGATGGGGAAGGATGTTGAGAGTGGTCCAGCACCCCTGTTGATGCTAATCAAAATCATTATATCTAAGATCAAGGATGAAGCCGGGAGAGCCGACGAGCATGTATTTCGACTTAAGATTATGGAGTCTGACCAAAGGCGTGCGCCTGCGAATCGCGGGCGCCGCGGCCGTCGGTTTGTTGGCGGCGGCGTCGGGCGTCGGCCGCTTGGCCCTATTGGGCTGGCTGCTCGCCCTGATCTTCAGGGGTGAGCCACTGGACGCCCTGACCGTCCCGTTTGCCTGGGTAGCCGGGGCCATGCTTTTGCGTGGCTTTTTCGACTATTGGCGCAACATGGTCGCCCATCGCACCGCCGCCGTGGTGCAGCTCCACCTTCGCGAACGCCTTTACGACAAAGTGGTCGAGCTGGGACCCGGTCACTTCGCCCTTGAACGTACCGGTGGCGTCATCCTTTCGGTGATCGACGGGGTCGAGCAACTGGAGACGTATTTCGGCCAATATCTGCCTCATGTCTTCGTCTCTTTATTGACGCCGCTCGGTATCTTTGCCTTTGTCGCTTACCTTGATCTTCCGGTTGCCGCGGTTCTGCTCTCCTTCTCGCTCGTCACCTTACTTGCTCCGCTTCTTATCAAGAGGCTGGATCGGGTCGGAGCGCGCCGTCGCCAGGTTGCCTATCGCAACTTTGCGGCCGAGTTCTTGGATTCGATCCAGGGTCTGGCAACGCTCAAGGCCTTCGGTCAAAGCACGGCGCGCGTGCGTTTGTTGGCGGACAGGGCTCACGAGCTGTTCCGCAGCACTATGTGGGTGCTGGCGACCAACCAGCTGCAAAGGGGAATCACCGACGTCGGCATCGCGCTTGGCGCCGCCGCGGCGCTCGCGCTTGGCGCTTGGAGGGTGGATGCCGGCACCATGAGTCTTGAGGCGCTCTTGATAATCTTGATGATGGGAATCGAGACTTTCCGGCCCCTGCGCGAGCTGCGCGAGCTGTTGCATGCGGGCATGAACGGCCAATCGGCGGCCCAAGCCATATTCCAGCTCTTCGATACCCAGCCCATGATCCGTGATTCGGTCGCCGTGAAGGCGGCTGAGAGGCTGGCGCCGACCGTGGAGTTCGACGACGTCGAGTTCGCCTATCCCGGAGGCCGGCGCGGCGCCCACTCCGGGCTTCGCTTTGCCGTGAAGGCTGGCGAGCGGGTTGGGTTCGTTGGTCCAAGCGGTGCCGGCAAGTCCACTATCGTGCGCCTTTTGCTGCGCCTTTACGATCCTCAAAAGGGATGTATCCGCCTCGGCGGCCGCGATTTGCGGGAGTTGAGCTTCGATGAGATACGCAGCAATTTGGCCATTCTGAACCAAGACACTTATCTCTTCCACGGCACCGTCGAAGACAACCTGCATCTGGGCAAGCCCGACGCTACCCACGACGAGATGGAGGCGGCTGCTCGCGCCGCCAACGCCCACGAATTCGTTTCGCAATTGCCCGAGGGTTACCGAACGGTGATTGGCGAACGGGGAATCCGTCTTTCCGGTGGCCAGCGCCAGCGCATCGCTATCGCCCGGGCGCTCCTGCGCGACGCTGCCATCTTAGTCCTCGACGAGGCCCTGTCCTCGGTCGATTCTGAGAATGAGGCGGTTATTCTGGAGGCCCTGGACCGCCTGATGAAGGGGCGTACCACCCTGATCTTCGCCCATCGGCTTTCCAGTGTCATTGGTGCCGATCGAATCGTCGTCATCGATGAAGGACGGGTCGCGGAAAGTGGCACCCACGTCCAGCTGATGGGGCACAAAGGCGCCTATCACCGACTTATGGCTGGTCAGGCCGAGGACAGCATGGCGGCCGAGCCTCTTATCGACGCCGGTACAGACGATCAACCCGATCCTATCGCCGCCGCCGATCTGCCCGGTTACGATGCGTCGGCCCAGATGGAGCCCACCGACGCCATCCTGCGGGCCGAAGGCATGGGATGGTTTGATGCCATCCGTGAACTTATGAGCCTGGCGATGCCTTGGAAGGTGAAGCTGGCGGGGACCTTCGTTCTGGGGATCGCACGGGTTTGCACCCTCATCGGCGTCGGGGTGGTGAGTGCGTTAACCGTGGCCGCCATCAAGACCGGATCGCCATTCGACGATCTTCTCGTCCTTTTATGGATCGTTGCGCCGATGGCCGGCGTCCTGCATTGGTTGGAATCGTGGTTGGCCCACGATTTTGCCTTCCGTTTGCTCTCGGAAATGCGCATTGACCTGTTCAACAAGCTCGACCGGTTGGCGCCAGCGTATCTTTTGCGCCGGCGGACCGGTGACTTGGTGGCTATGGCGACCCATGATACGGAATTGGTTGAATTCTTCTTCGCCCATACCATTGCGCCCGTCGCCGTTGCCGTGCTTGTGCCTAGCGCGGTTCTTGCCATCTTGGTCTCGGCTGGCTGGCCGATGGCGGTGGCGTTACTGCCCTTTCTTGGTTTGGTGGCATTGAGTCCGTTTTTTATGCGCGGGCGGATCGACGCACTCGGCTCACGTGCCCGCGAGGCCCTGGGCGAGTTGAATGCCCACGCCGTCGATACCGTTCAGGGGCTAGCCGAAATCGTTGCCTTCCAAGCGACCGTGTCCCGCCGTCGCGAGTTTGTTAAGCGCATCCGCAATCACCACCGGGTGCGCCTTCCTTTCTTTCGCGATCTGACCATACAAACGGCCTTGGTGGAGGCCGCGACCGGGTTTGGCGGCCTAGCCATAGTCGTCAGCGGGGCAAACCTGGTCGCGGCGGGTATGCTGGAGCCGGCCTATCTGCCCCTTCTCGCGCTACTTGCCATGGCATCGTTCCTGCCACTTTCAGAGATCTCCAACATCGGGCGTCAATTGGCCGATACTTTGGGATCGACACGGCGTTTATACGCCGTTCACAACGAACCCGTCCTCATTGCCGACGGCCCGGGTTTTGCGGCCATCGGCGATGCCCTGGGGGCTATTGGGGGACGCCCCCGTGACTCCCAGGGCGCCAATTTGGAGTTCACAGATGTCGATTTCGCTTACCCGGGGGTCAGCAGCCTGGCTCTTGCGGATGTCGGATTCTCGGTGCCGCCGGGGCAAAGAGTGGCCTTGGTCGGGCCGTCGGGGGCCGGAAAGACAACCGCCGCCAATCTGTTGCTTCGATTCTGGGACCCGCTCCGGGGCGACATCACAATGGATGGCCACGATTTGCGAGACTACCGTCTTGATGATCTGCGCCGTCGCATCGCCCTGGTGACCCAGGACACATATCTGTTCAACACGACGTTGCGTGACAACATTATGATCGCCCGCCCCGATGCGTGCGCAGCTGACCTGGAGGGGGCCATCCAAAGATCGGCCTTGACTGAATTCGTGGATTCGCTGCCCGAAGGTCTAGAGACACCGGTCGGCGAACGCGGCGTGCAGTTGTCCGGCGGTCAACGTCAACGTGTGGCCATTGCCAGGGCTTTCCTCAAGGATGCGCCGGTCCTTATCCTTGACGAGGCAACGTCCCATTTGGACGCGGTCAACGAACAAGCCGTGCACCAGGCGCTGGAACAGCTCATGTTCCATCGAACAAGCGTGGTCATCGCCCATCGGCTGTCGACCATTCGCACCGCCCATCGCATCGTCGTTCTCAATGCGGGGCGGGTGGTGGAGACGGGGACCCACGAAGAACTCCTTGCCCGGGGCGATCTCTATGCCCATCTGGTATCGCGACAGCTTGCCGGCGCTCTCTCGCCGGCCGCCGAATGAGTAGCGGGATTTCGCAACTGTTTCTCATGTCGGCTGATTGCGGTAAAACAAGCTCATGACGAACGCCGCCACCATTCCATTGCGGCGCGATGCCCGAGTCTTAGGGCTGGTGTGCACCGGCCATTTCATAAGCCATTTTTACCAGATTATCCTGCCGCCGCTGTTCCTCTTCCTCAGGGCCGAATTCGACGTCAGCTATGCGGCGCTCGGCCTAACGGTGACTTTATTCATGGGCGCCAATGGGGTCAGCCAGGTGCCAACCGGCTTTCTGGTCGATCGTGTTGGGGCCCGCGTCATTCTTGTCGGTGGGCTATTTCTTGAGGCGGCGGCGATCGGACTCATGGCCGTCGTCCCATCATTCGAATGGATTTTATTGCTGGCGTTCCTGGCCGGCCTGGGCCATAGCGTTTTTCACCCCGCCAATTACGCTATCTTGTCTTCTTCGGTGGACGAGGGGCGCATGGGCCGCGCCTTCAGCCTGCATTCATTCGCCGGTTTCCTGGGCACCGCGATCTCACCGTTGACGATCATCTTTCTGGCCACGCTGTGGGGTTGGCGCTGGGCGGTGGGTTTGGCCGCGGTGGTCGGCATCGCCACGGCCTTCGCCATTCTGGCCGGCGGCGCCGTCCTCAAAGACGACAGCACGCCTCAGGGTTCGACGGCGGCGGGTGGCGACGCCGCCTCACTGACAGACGGGCTCAAGCTACTGGTCTCGCGACCGATGATAATGATGTTTCTTTTCTGGGTTACCACCAGCCTCGCCCAATCGGGTATTTCCTCATTTTCCGTCGTTGCCATTGTCGCCATGAACGACACCACGGTAACCTTGGCCGGTTGGGTGCTGACCGCGTATCTCTTTGCCGTCGCCGGAGGCATTCTCGTTGGCGGCGCCCTGGCCGATCACACGACGCGCCACGACCTCATCGCCTGCGTGGCCTTCCTTGTGACCGCCGCGATGATTGCCTTGGTGGGGCTGGTTTCCCTGCCCATTTATCTGATCGTCGGTCTTTTTGCCCTGGTTGGCCTGTGCCTGGGCTTGGTCATGCCGGCACGCGACATGATGGTTCGTGCCGCGGCACCGTCGGGTGCCACGGGAAAGGCGTTCGGCTTCATGGCGGCCGGCGGATCGGTGGGCGGCATCGTGACGCCGCCGTTGTTCGGATGGATGCTGGATCAGGGCGATCCACAAGGGATATTCTGGGTTATGGCGATCTTCATGGTTATCGCCGTTGCGACAGCGCTGCCTGGTAAAAAAACGTCCGAGACATAAAAAAAAGGCCCCCGCCCCGAAGGACGGAGGCCAAAAATTAGATTCCCGAAACTTAGAAGTAGAACTTCTCGGGAAGCGAGTCTTCGGTAATGCCGATGCCGATCAGGCCGTCTTTGACCCAGCGCTCGACTTGACCACGCAGGCGATACCACTCGGCCCACCAGTGGACGAAGTCACGGAAACGCTTGTCGGGCTCGTTGGCCACGCCGACGTAGGCGGGGAACGAGAACAACGGCGTCGGGATCACAAAGTCGCCCATGTCCGGATTCTTCTGCTTGGCGACAACGCCGTTAATGACCGTAGTGATCATGGCGTCGGCGCGACCGGCGATAACGGACAACGGAACCTCAGCCGCCTTGGGCAGCTCAACGGCAGTCGCCCTAGGAGCGACGAAACGACGCACCATTGCGGTGCTGGTGCCGCCGATGACGGCGATCTTCACGGACGGCTTGTCATAGTCGGCCCAAGTGCGAGCCTTAAAGTTCTTGTTGTTGACCGTCATGAAGCCGTGATTGTAGAGCGGACCAGCAAAGGTGATAGCCGTCGCGCGGACGGGCGTCGCCTGCATGGCAAAGAGATAGTCAAGCTTGCCAGCCTGGATACCAAGAGCCGCGGTACCCCAAGTGGTCATCTCGCAATCCCATCCCTTGACGCCTACAGGTGCCAAGTCCTTGGCCATCTGCTTGGTGCCGTCGATGGCCCAACCGACCCATTCGTCCGAACCTTTCTTCTTGTACCAATAAGGCACATGAAGGATACAGCCAGCATTTAGTTTGCCGCTGCTTTTGATCCGATCCCAAGTGCTCTGGGCGTTGGACGTGCTAGGCACCGTGGTAAGTGCGAACGCGAACGCCGCAGCTGCCATGGTCGCCAAGCCCAATGTGGATTTCATACGCATCTGTGTCTCCCTAAGTGAGTTGATAATCTGAACATCTTGTTATTGCCCGCTAAATGGGGATTGGTCGCCCAGTGCGACGTCATTTCCAACAATGTTTGGAAGCCGCACGTTAAAGGCACCCCAGATGTCAGAAACTTGGCCGGATGATGCACTGCCAGGGACCTTGGGGTCAAGGCCCGTTTAGCGATCTCCTTTCACCAGGAGTATCCCAGAAAAAAGAAGGCGTGGGCATGCGTGCCGGGGCGAGGACGAAAATGATGTCGCTCCGTCAGTTCCAGGAGAGAAATCCTTGTGGAATGACCGGGAAAATGTTTGTATGCCGCACCATCGTACAAACGAGTAGCTGCGCGGAGTTAAACGCGGAGGGTGGAGACGGCGCGGCTTTTCGGGGTGCCAAGGCTTGAGCCACTTTATGAAATTCTTTAAAACGAGTTGACGAGGTCGAAGCATGAGTCGAAGAAAAAAAGATCCGTACCGGTGGCACAGTTTCTCTCTATGGCTGGTTGGCTCTATCGCGGCTGCTTATTATGCCCACCGGTGGGAATTGTCGACCTCTCCCCAGACGGAGAAGGCCATTCTTGAGGCTAGGGATCAATTCGGTAATCTCAATCCCGAATACTCATGGGTTCGAGTGATGATTTACGCTGCCTTTTGCTCGTTTGTCGTCTATTTGATCGTCCGCTTTATCTTTCAAATGATCAAGAAAATGAACCAAAAGGAGCCGACACCAACCTAGTCCGTCCGTGTTCCTCGCGGGGCATCCCGAAACTCCTGATCAGGGCTTTTGCCGCTGCGGGACGGATAACTTCAGGCCATTAAGAAACGAATGTTTTTGATGCTAGAATTGAGAGGTCCCACGATGAAACATTTTCTAATTGCGATCGGTCTTTCGGTCCTGCTGGTTGCTTGTGGCGATAGCGAAATGATAAGCAAGGCGAACAGTGGCGATCCTCAAGCGCAGTTCGACCTCGCCATGGCCTATCGTGAAGGCAAGGACATCCAGAAGGACCTGCAGTCCTCGTTCAAGTGGCTGAAGGAGGCCGCGAAGGGTGGGCACCTCGAGGCCCAATATGAACTCGCAAAGGACTATGCCGTCGAGGCCGAGGGCAACCGGGAAACAGCTAGGCTCGGCGTTGGCACGGCCATCAAGTACTTTGCCCGGGATTACGGCTTCGCCGTTCAGTGGTTCCACGAGGCCGCGCAGAAGGGTCACGTCGGTGCCGAGTTAGAACTCGCTAAACTTTACTTCGCCGGTTGGGGCATCAAGCAAGACGACGCCAAGGCAAAGAAATGGGCGGAGAAGGCCAAGGCGGACGGAAACAAGGATGCCGACAAGTTGCTGGCTGACATTGCCGCTGGCAATCGGCCTGATACCGGTTTTGGTAAAGTGCGGGGAAATCCGGTCGGCAGCGGAACCGGCAAGTCGGGAATCGATTTTTAAAGCCCATTTCGCGGACTTCGATCCCGATGGCCGCTTCCGAGAAGAGGCGGGCGGCGCCCCGTCTTCAGACGTAGGACGTCATCCACGCCAACCCTTCCAGGGTCGCGCCTTTGGGCCGGTATTCGCAGCCTACCCAGCCGTCCCAACCGGCGTCGTCGATCATTTTGAAGACGTATGAATAATTGATTTCGCCCGTCCCCGGCTCGTGGCGCCCTGGGGTGTCGGCGATTTGGATGTGTGCGGTCACGGGCAGAGCGTTGTGGAACAAGCCCGTCAGGCTGCCTTCCATGATCTGGGCATGGTAGAAATCGAATTGCAGGTAGAGGTTGGGCTCTTCGATCGAACGGAGAATTGCCAGCGCATCGCTCGGCCGGTCGAGAAAATAGCCGGGAACGTCGATCTTGCTATTAACCCCCTCGATCAACGCCTTGATGCCGTGCCCGCCCAGCGCCCGAGCGGCAAACTGTATGTTGTCGATATAGGTCTTTAGCAAGACGTCGGCGGAGGAGCCTTCGGGCCGCTTGCCCGCCATTACGTGAACGTGGCCTGTACCCATGGCCTTGGCATAATCGATGGCAAGGCCAACGCTGTCCTCGAACTCGCCCTGTCGGTCGGGATTGCAGGCTAATCCGTGGTCGCCCTCCACATCCCCCTTTGGCGCATTGATGAGTACCTGTTCCAAGTTGTGAGTACCCAGGTACTCCACCAATTCATCAACATCTTTGTTATAGGGATAGTGAAACTCAACGGCATGAAATCCAGCCTCGGCGGCTGCGGCGAAGCGCTCCATGAAGGGACGCTCGGAGAACATGAATTCTAAGTTGGCGCAGAATCTGGGCATAGTTGGTCCTTGTCCGCAGTGTAGGGCGCGGGAACGGACATATAGAGGAGCCCTTGCCCCTAGGCAAGGAAGACGGCCGGTCTCTCTATGCACCGTCCGGCGTTGACGATGGGAAGCCGAGCCAATAGTGTCGCGGGCAATCACGTTGAGCGTTTACAAATGGAGATTGGGGATAATGTCGATCCGCATAGAGGGATCCGTTGACCGCGGTGCGGCGGTTGAGGTGATGGTTGACGGTCGCCCGGTTGAGGCATTTTTGGGCGAGAGTGTTGCGGCGTCGCTTTACGCTGCGGGGGTTAGGGAACTTCGCAAGAGCCCGACGGCGGGTGGATCGCGCGGTATGTTCTGTCTTATGGGTGTGTGCCAGGAATGCGTGGTGCGGATTGACGGGCGCTTGACGCCGGCGTGCCAAGAGCCGGTACGTGCGGGGATGACGATTGAGCTTGGAGGGTCACTGGCGTGAGTG